>ERZ1035001.14-NODE-14-length-135889-cov-76.109325_pt1 | contig 135889 bp, 164 predicted proteins | sample MGYA00520685_ERZ1035001 | MGnify/ENA primary metagenome ERZ1035001 (study PRJEB33766, sample SAMN09781749) | gut metagenome | biome: gut microbiome | host: Homo sapiens | place: Madagascar | study: EMG produced TPA metagenomics assembly of the PRJNA485056 data... | reverse complement strand
GTTATAGAGTTCCTCGTCAAAGAGTGGGTTGGGCTTTACATATTCTTCGAGGATTATTTTATCTGGGTCATAATTAGGTTCTTTCTCCCAATCATGATGTAATGAATCTGAAAATGAGATATGGGTCGGCAAACACTCTTCCCCACAATAATTACATTTTTTATTATTTTCAGGAGGAAGTGTAATGTTTCCACACTTAGGGCAATAATGATAAAATAACAAGATTATTTACCACCTTTCAATAATTCAACGTAATATAAGTATATAGTATAATATTATAAAAGTCAACAGAGTTTGTAAAATTTATTCAAAACGTAAATTTTGCATTATGGTATTTAAGACTGTTGACGGACATTTAACAAGTGTATTTAATAAGGTTGAAAAAGTCAAAACTGGTTTTAATCTTACAAATGATGAAGTCCAACGATTTGTTAATGATTTTAACAAACTAAATTCTACACAAAATTTTGGTCAGGAATACACAGATTTCATTGCCGAAATGACCAATAGAAACTTTAATGTTTCCCAAATGTTTGATGATATTTCAAAACAAGGTGCTTCTGCAAGAGCAAACGTTAAAGATTTTTATGCCGCAATTCTTGATGGTAACACAAAGGGCTTTTCAAATGTAAAATCGACAATGGCATTGTTTAATCAGGCACAACAGTCTGGTGCAGATAACGCACGGGATTTTGCAAAAGCAGTTGGTCAGAGTAATACCCTGCTTGGTGGTTATTTGTCTACTCTTGGTACAAATGGAACGGCTACATTAAAGGGTTATATAGGCTATCTTGCTAGTGCAACAGCAAAGACAATTGGTTTACAGTTAGCTACAGCAGCGTTAAATGTAGGAATATCACTTGCGCTCAATGCTATCGTATGGGGTATTACCAAAGTTGTCAACCAGATGTCGGAACTTCAAGATAAAATTGATGATTTAAAATCTGATTTGGACGATACAAAGTCTAAAATTGAAGACATTAATTCAACTCTTGACAAAAACAAAGAGAAGATCAAGGAACTTAATTCTGAGCCACTTAGTATTACCGACAAGGAAACGTTGTCAACATTGCAGCTTGAAAATGCTGAATTGGAACGTCAAAAGAAACTGCTTGAAGAAATTGAAAAGCAGAAAGCCAAGGCACTTAATGATACGACCGCTGAATATCTCAACAAAAAGTCAAAACTGAATGTTGATGATGGATATTGGAAAAGTGTTTGGAATAACTTCATAAATCGTGATAGTTTTGTTGATGACTTTAATCAGATTTTTGACAAAAACACAACATGGGGAGAAAAGATACTTAATATCAGTAAGTTTGTAGCTCCTTCTTTGGGAAATGTAGTTGATACATTTATTCCAGAAACACGTTCTATACTCGATGAAACTAAGTCATTCAAAGATGAATTAGATAAAAACATCGAAGAGATCAATAAAATAATTGGCGATGGTTCACCCGATAAAATTGATTACCAAGCCTTTGCCAATGTGATGGGCGATGTTAATGACCTTAGAGGAGAGTTATCAGCTAATATTGAAACACTCTCTACATATCGTGATTCATTAAGTAAAACCTCTAAAGAATATCAAACTATTAGTGGATATATAAATGATTACACTAATCAGTTGGCTAACCTTGAAAAATTTGACGAATATAATATTGATGGTTTTACCGATAATTATTTCAAAATAAAAGATGAATTTGATAAAGGGTTAAATGGTTATTTAACAAGTATTCATGACAATCAAAATATAGATGAATCCATATTGGAGTCTCTTGGAACTAAATTTGATGAAACTGGCAGACAATTTTATGCACTGACAGGCAATTATATGGAACAGTTCCGACAGGCAGAACAATTGTTAAAAACCTTTGATAATATCGAATTAAACAGAGGTTTAACATACGATGAGTCTGTAATCAAATCGTCTGTACAATTATTTTATAACACCCTTTCAGAAGAGATTGAAAAATATGGTGAAGATTACTCTAATGGTAAGAGTTCTGAAGCAGCAAATATTTTCAATAAATATGTAGATAACTATCCGATTAAAGATATTACTAAAGAAACATATGATGAATGGCGTGATGGCTTATTAGAGCAAGCACAAGGCGATACTGAAATAAAGAATGATCTTATTAGAATGGCAAATGGTATCAGTCTTGATATTGCTAAAGCAATTGAAAACAAACCATTTGAAACAACAACACAATCTTTAACGGAATTGCAGGAGTCTATTGACAATGCCTTTGGCAATCAATCTACAATTCAGTCTGCTTTTGATAAAATTCAAAAGGGTTCTTCCCTCTCTGTTGATGAAGTTAGAAAACTTGTTGAATTATGTCCGAAGTTAGCTTCTGAATTTATCAAGACCTCTGATGGTTACACTATTGGTGCTGATAAATTAATACAAGCCAATGATGATATGCTTAAAAGCACAAAGAAATCTTTACAAGAACGTGCTGACTATTTAAAGAAGTTCCTCAACACTGATTATGATACAAGTAAAATAAACGGTAGCTATGAGGCTCAAAAATACAGTGAGTGGAAGCAATCTATAACCGAAGCCGAATCAGAACTTGAAAGTCTGAATTTAATTCTCACTATGTTTGGTTTAACGACCGAAGATAGCACAGATAAAATAGAAGACTTTTCAAAATCAACATCGAATCTTGTCAGCAAAGCAAAAACTCTTTCATCTGCATTTAAAGAGCAGAATGAGAATGGTAAACTTTCTGAAGACACTGTTCTGTCGCTTATTGAAAACGGATACGCAGCTGCGTTGATGTATGATAATAAGACAGGTGCAATTCAATTAAACACACAAGCATATCTTGACTTAGCCAATGCTGAAATTCAACAGCAGATAACTGAGATAGAAATAGCAAAAAATGATGCTATGCAAGACAAACTTAATGCTGAACATGAAATGGTTGCAAATTTGGGCTGGTCTTATCTGGATACGGCTGAAAAAGCATTAAGATATCAAGCCACAATCGACAGAATATCAAATGCTGAAGCTGATATATCTGCTTATGAAGCTCAAATCAATATGTTGGAAAGCCTTAAAAACGCACTTGGTCAAGTTACAGATGGCACTTATGGTGGAACCAGTAATTCTAAGCCTCAATCCGTCCTTGATTTTGAAAAAGAACTTGCCGAAAAAGAACACGAAATCGCAATGGGTCAGAGAGAAGAAAACGAGGACTATTACTCTTGGTTGTTGTCTGCTGCTCATACGGCTTATGACGGACTTGCGGATTATCAGGATGACCTTTGGAAATATGAAGAAAAGGTCTATGAATGGCGCAAGAAAAATGAGCAAGACCTATTTGACCAAAAGATAGAGAACGCAAAGACACTTGCAGATAAAATTCTTGATGACAAGGTTGAAGTTCCTGAAGAGGCTAAAAAGCTTGCAGAGTTCAACAAGAAAATGCAGAAAGAGTATGGTCTTGGCAATGTTGACCTTACCAAACGTCCTAAAGTCAGTGCAGATGCAATGCGTAAAGCTGGGTATGATGCTGAAGACGGTGAAACTGCTACTGTTTATTCGTCATTTGACTTCTTATGGCAAGGTGATGAAGAACACGGTAAATATGTAGCTGTTCACTACACACCTATTCTCCCCGATGGTACAGTTCTTGATGAAAAGACTTTAAATGATTATCTTAATACATTAGTTGGTTCTGATGATATTCTCAAAGCTGACACAAAGGGAATTATTCTTAAAGTCGATAGCGATGTTGATGTTTCCGATACTGATGTAAAGAGTCTTGAAACTGATAAACCAACTGAAAATATTCAGAATATCACCAAAGCTTGCGATGATTGGGATATTGCACTTCACGAAGTACAGGCTGAATGGTTAGACTTATCTGATGCTGCTGAAAAGGCTGGAACTACTGCGGCAAATAAGTGGGATTATGCTCGTGAAATAGTTAATGGCAATATTACCGCTATACAAAATCGTATTAAAGAACTTGAAAATTCTGGTGGCAAGGATAACAAGGACGAAATCAAATCTCTTAAAAAAGACCTTGAAAGTTATAAAGATGACCTTGACGAAATAGACGAAAAGGAAATCAAGTTCAATGTTGAACAGACTAAAAAAGACTTAAAGAAGATCGACAAAGAGATTGAAAAGATTGAAAATGATTCCATAACATCGGATGGTACAAAACTATTCGGCAAAGAAAAATGGGATACCATTGAATCTATGTATGTCAGTGCTGCTCAAAAGGTACAAGATCAAATAGATGCGATTGTCAAATCAGGTGTAAAGGGCAACGAAGATTTACTCGAAGAACTTGGTGAGACACTTGATGATTACGGTGACAAAATCGCAGAATTGCCTAAGTCTGCTGCTAAAGAAGAGCAAGAATATCTGAAAAATCAGAAAGAAAAGGCAAGCAAGCAGATAGATGAAGAGATAAATGCTGTTCAGAAAAAGATTGACGCTCTTAAAAAAGTCAATGAAAAGGAACAGGAAGCTCTTGACATCGAAAAGGCAAGGCAAGAACTTGAAAAGGCAAGTCAAAGCACAAGGCAAGTTTACGGTGCTGATGGTAGTATTTCCTTTAAAGTTGATAACGAAAAGGTCAAGGAAGCACAGGAAAATCTTGACAAGATATTACTTGAACAGCAAACAAGTATTCTTGAAGATCAGAAAGAATTGCTTGAAACAGAGAAAGATAACAGCGAGAAACGTTTTGATATTTTGTTAGACGTTTTGGACAAATACCTCAATCCCGATCAGGGTGAATCAAATTCTGATGTGTGGAAAGAACTTGCTCATACCGAGGGTGCTACCTATAAGAACGGCGTATGGACTGACAAAGACGGAAAAGTCATTGATATTGATGAATTAATCAACACTGTTGAAACTGCGAAAAAGGAAGATAAGCTTGGTGTTGGCAAAAAACCAGATGACACAAGGGACGCTTTAAAGGGTTCATTACGCAAAGACAATAATAAAGATGACGTTATAAGAGGTCGTCTTACAAGACAGAATATTGGTAATGAAACATCTGACGTTAAGGACGTAGCAGATACCACGGGTTCGGTTGTTGAATCGTTCTTTTCAAACTTGGAGAAAAAGTTTGGGTTGAAAGATGGTACTTTAACTACTGACAAAGTTTCAAGTGTTCTGAATGGTTCTAACAAAATGGGATATAACCCATATGCGGCTATGATTGAAAGGGTTGGAACTGTTGGCAGTGAATATGCAAATGCTAATAATGTCAACAACAATAATGTAACTAATATTACTATTGGAGATATTGTTATCAATAACCCTGTTGGAAACAGTGATGATTTGGCAAAAGAACTCAGAGCTAATCTTCATAATGCCGCCGACAAAATTATATACAGTAATTTAAGGTGAGTTTATAAAATACGCCCTGCTGATCGGTGGGGCGTATAATTTTTTTAAAAAAACTCTTGACAAGTCGATCAAAATAAAGTATAATAGTATTAGAACATATGTTCTATATTTTAGCAAAATGTCCTATTAATATGTATGTTTTTGTCAAAAAATACAATTTTGCTTACAAAATATTGAAATTTACTCTTTTATGTAGTATTATGTAATAAAATACTATTTAAGGAGATATCAATATGGCAAAAAAATCTATAAAATATCAATATTTTTTTATTTTTCAGACAAATTCAGGTAAAAAACAGCTGTTTCCCTTCGTAAAATTTATTACAGAATTTAACAATTTAGATAAAGATTCATATACTATTGACATATCTGATTACAAGGCTAAAGTAGAGAAAATATCAAAGATAGACAATAGATACATACACGTTTGCTTCACAAAACTTAACGATAAAAATATACCTAAGAAATCATTTGCAGACAAAAGAGAATCTTTGGAATTAGAAATAAATTCTGATGAATACATTGGAACTGATGTGCATACAATTTACGATACACATAATAATGCTCTTATGGTTCAATCTTCACGAGAGTCATTAAGTGTTTCTGGTATTTCATATTATATACGTGAATTTGCACGTAAGTTAGGTATTATAGCATCTAACGATGATGTGGAAATTCTTCCAATTTATGATACTAAGTCACCAAATAAGGAATGTAGCATTAGCAAAATAGATGTCAAATTTGCTAACATCAAAAAAATACATTCATCTAAAAATCCAAATATCAATCAAATTTTAAACACAATGACTGCATTTGATGGGCTTACGGGTAGCATTTGTATAAGTGTTGGTCATCAGCGTAAACATAGCTTATCTAATTCTGAAATTTTAAGTTTTCTTTCAGAACTAAAAAAAATAAAAAGTAAAAATAAAGAGTGCGTTCCTTCAGCAAAAATTTCATATTCAGAAAATGATATAAATTTTGTTTATGATTTATTTGATGATATTTTGAATGACATTGGTTATATTGATATTTTACCACGTACATACTTAAAATTTGAAGATATTGAAATAAATATGATGGATATTTATCAAAAGCGATTACCATATTTAAATTATATTATAAAAAATTGAAGGAGTGATTTATATTAATCTTTATGGTATTTTTATTATTGCATTTGCTATTTGTTTAACTTTATTTAAAATACCTATTACAAATGATTTTATAAAAAATTTATTATCAAGTAATAACATTACAGATGTTTTTAATTCAACAATTACATGCATATCAATTTTGGTTGGATTTCTCGGAACACTAATTTCACAAATTACCAGTATGAATAATGAAGAAAAAAACACTTCAAGTAAAATACATTTATTCTTTTCTTTGGCAAAAGATAAGACGGTATCATTTACTATTTCAGCGTGTATTTTGAGTGGAGTCATTGTAATTATTTTGTCGTTGCTTTTATTAACAAGCGATGTTATGGCAGAATCTATAAAGAATTATATTGTTTATTTTTGGCTATATTTTTTCATAATTTTCCTATATTATGATTTTTCTGTGTATCATGTATTTATCTCGCTGATTTTTTCTAAAAATGTTAATGATAATCCTTTACAATGTAGTGATACAAATGAAGATATTACTAAATGTATGGAAAGTTTAGAAGAAACTCATAAACATTAATATATTAAAAAGTAAATCCACAAATACTATGAAAATATAGCTTTGTGGATTTACTTTTTTTTATTTGCAAGCGCTATTTTTTGAGGTGATAAAATGAATAGAGATATTTCTGAATTAATACTATATGAAGCTTCCCGTATTGCTGAAGATTGTGTTAAATCTGCCCCCTACGACAAAACCTATTCGGGTATTATCTCGAATGTATTGTTTGAACCTACCACAGACATTAAAGATGAGAATTTCGGCAAATATAAAATTAGGTATGGTACGGGTACAGAAAAAACAATTAAACTTAATGACGGTTTAGTTCATGAAGTTGGTGAACGTGTTAAAGTTCACGTTCCTGAAAATAATAGGAACAGAATGTACATTGAGCCTCTTGTCAAAAGAGTTATACCGTACAAAATTGTTTACGATGATGAAAAAACATCGTTTATTGAACACAGGAAAATAGAAACCAATGGCAAGGTTTATGAAATAGAAAGCGAATACAAGCTTACAGTTGAGAATAAAGGAACTGAGCAGGAAGAAGTTAAAAAGATGACTTTTCCCGATGGCTCGGTTGTTGAGTTTGAAGGTTGGGATATATGAGGTGGTGAAGTAAATGGCAGAAGATAGGAAATTTTACGGTGTAAAGCTTACTGATGTGACAGGCAAAGTGTATTACACAGAAGTAAATGTAAAACAGGGATTGACCCATAATATAAATATTCAAACGCACAAGCCAATAAACAGCAAGTTCCCCTACTCTACTATCATTGGTAAGAACTTTTACTGGTCTGGAACACTTTCTGGTGCTTTTGAGAACAACGAAGACGGTGAATGTATTCACGATTACGTTTTGGGTGATGCTGACTTTAGAATCGGGTTTGTAGAATGGTTACACAATGGACTTACTAAGACAATGTATCTTAGTGAGTCTTTTATTTTGCCCGTAACTATACTCGGTGAAATTAATGTTGAAGTTGATCATACGATTGATGACCCTACTGCCAACGCATCATTCTCTTGGCATCAATGCGGTGAACGAATTTATGAAGCCAAGCAACTTGTATGCCCTAATTGTAATCAAGCAATTGTGCCAAGCACAAAATATTGCCCTAACTGCGGAAAACCTGTAAATGAGGTGGTAAGCAATGGCTGAAATACTTTGGGATAAAAAGGTCGGCACTTATGATAGAATAAACAATGATTATCTTACACCTGAACCACACGCCCATAATATTCAGATGGACTTGGAGATTGAGGTTTACCTAATTACTTATGACTGGGGTAATATGGGTATGTCCCATGAAGGTGCAAATAGTAATGTTATGGAATTTGCCGAGCCTTATTATATAGGAAATCTTGAGGGACAAGTGACTTCTGCTAACTTTTCTTTAGACAGCACAAGTGATATGAGGACTTCGGGTTCTTTTTCTATCATTCTCGATGAAAACAGCAAATTTATAGTAAATGCAAGTGATAGTATCTTTTGGCAACACGTTTGGTTTAGGGTCATAAAGAAATATAATTATATAAACGACATTGATATGTATCCTATGTTTAACTGGGGCGATCATATTGGGCTTTGGAATAATAATGGGTTATATCGCTCTGACCCATCTCAATCAATTATTGGCTGGTTCGTACCGAATAGTGGATCTTACACATATAACGTTGAAACAAGAGAATTTAGTATATCTTGTACGGATATGCTTTCTTTTTATACTGATTCTCGTGGTGGTCACTTATCAAATTGGATGGAAAGCATAAGCAGTCCAAAATATGCATTTTATGATTCTGTTAATATAGGCAGTGTTGGTTATGATAAATTTTTGTTGGACAAAATGGACGTTGCCACTTATTCTAATGGTATTTTCATTGAAGGTCAGAAAAATAATCAGATGATTGATTTGCAATATAATAATTATTTCACAAAATTGCTCGCTGAAAATACTGCTGTTGATGATAAAGAAAAAGTTGCAGAAATATGGAAAAAAGCTTATGAGCAATACAAAAAAACATATGAAAAAGTTCTTGACAAGCAAAAGAATTTTAATCCTTCAAAAAGCGAACCTGATTTCACGGATACAACCTCACTCATAAAAAATATAGTTGCTGATTATGGACAGTTAATTCCTATCAAGCAGGTTTGGGTTACGTTACAAGACAGTTATTCGATGATACCTTACGATATGGAGTTCAATGGTGACAGCACTTTATATGATGTATTAAAGAAGATAATTGATTTATATCCCCGACAGACTATCTACTTTGATACAAACAGAACACTTTGTCTTGAACAGAGAGCATTATCTTGGAACGAAGCGTCTGATAATGATACGAGATTTAGAGCAAGAGAGTTTTATGACTTGGTACTTGAAGAATCTTGGAGTGTTAATCTTGAGAATATAAAGAATTTTACTGTTGTTTGGGGAAGAGATAATACAACGTATGGGTATTATTATATGACAAGCTATCAGGCTGTTTGCAGTAAGTGTGGAAAAAGATATAATTTTTCGACTGAGAGACTTCAAGAATATGCCCCAGATTGTACTTGTATTTATTGTGGCGGAAAACTTAATAGGCTTCATATTACTAATGAAACCTATTCTGTACAGCAAATCGGCACACACAAGCAAGTCATTTATGATGATAATATAACTACAGAGGAAGAAGCATTCAACGCCGCAAAGTGGAAAACTATCGCAAGTTGCAGAGCTGGCAAAACGTTGACAGTTACTCTTGTTGATAGATATCTTTCTATGTATCAATATTCGGACAAAGCTATTGGAAAGAGAATTGAATATAAGTCACATTTAACCAATGAAACGGACGTATATACTTTATTGAAGTGGACGAATAATTTTGGTGACGGAACTGTAACTATGGAACTTGAACCATACTATGCTTGTGCTGATGAATGGATGGTATTCAGAGGAGATGATTCAAAAAAATATTCTTGTATGGTACTTCCTGCTCCAAATTTTGAAATTACCGTTGAAAATGGTTTAATGACGATGATAATTCACAATGGTTGGCAAACAGCTTACAGTTTATTTAAGATATATTACAGACCTACCAGTGACCCTGTCGGTGAGTATGATTACTGGCACACGGCTATGAGTATGGATTTTCTCGGCGAAACCTGTGAGGTATATGAAGAAGAAACTGAAACAGAGCATCAGACTAAAGTATTTCGTCATCAGTTTGATAAGAGTGGCAGATACGCTATTACTTGTCAGGCTTGGTCTCCTAATATACATCCATCGGGCTGTACAACTATAAAGGTAATTGAAGTTGATTTGGGTACAAGGTACATTTCTGAAAATAACGAAATCTATGTTAATGAAAATAATAAAGAATATATTTCATAAAGGACGGTGAAGCAATGGCTAATACTACACGATTAGGTGATATCGAAGAAGTTGTCACTATGAACAATGCTGACAAATTCATTATTATCATAAATGGACAGGAATGGCTTATTTCTAAAGCCAATTTACAAAAGGTTTTTACTGGTTTGTCAAGTGATGATTATGCAAAGTTAAATAAGCTTGTAATCAGTGGCAGTGGTGCAAAATTTCTTACTGACAATGGTGAATATATTGATGTTATAACTTTATTTAACCAAGACCAGTTTGAAAAAGATGCAGGTGGGTTGATTAACATAACTGGATATCATACTCACGAAAATCAGACAGATATTCTTGATAAATTTACGGTTGACGAGAGTGGAACTCTCTGCTTCAATGGTGAAGCTATCAGTTCCTATTCATTACCAACTGCAAGTGTTGATATTTTGGGCGGTGTAAAGGTTGACGGGTCAACTATTACTATTGATGAGGACGGCACTATTCACGGGGCAAATACATACGAATTACCAATTGCGTCTGATACTGTTCTTGGCGGTGTAAAAATTGATAATGATACTATTAAAACAAATGACGGTGTTATATCGGCAGATGTAATCGGAAACTGGTCGGCAGGAACAAATTACCCTGTCGGCTATTTTGTTGTATATGATAATAAGTTGTATGAATGTATAAGCGCAAATAATGATTCAGAGTGGAATGAGGAACATTGGAATCTGATAGGCGGTGGCAATGCAACTGGTACTACTATTAACAACTGGACTGCATCTACTGATTATGCTATTAATGATTTAGTTATTAATGGAACTACTCTATATCAGTGTAAAGTTGAACATACTTCGGAAGGAAGCTTTGATGAGACCGAAGCTGCAAACTGGTCTGCTTTAAGTGGTGAAAAAGGTGACAAAGGCGAAAACGGAAATGATGGAAATGACGGTTTCTCCCCTACTGTTACCGCAACTGTTGTAAGCAACGGTGTAGATATTACGATCGTTGACAAGAATGGCACTCAGCAAGTTGGTATCAGAAACGGCACTGATGGCACGAACGGAGCTGACGGTAAGAGTGCTTATCAGTCTGCTGTTGACAAAGGATTTGAGGGTTCTGAAGATGACTGGCTTGCCTCTCTTAAAGGACAAGACGGTGTAACAACAATTCAGACCACTAAGGTGGATAAGACTTGTACTTTTACTGCCGATGGTTGGAGTTCTGTTGTACCTTATACACAGACGGTTGCAGTTGAAGGAATAACAGAATCATTAAATCCAAGAATTGATTTAAAAGTTTCGGAGAATGTAGCTACTGGTAAAAAGGAAGAAATTGCGTTTAGTTATTTCACAAGAGTTACGACTGGTGATGGAATACTGACAGCTTATTGTTATGAAACTAAACCTGATATTGATGTTACTATTATGATCGAGGTGATATAATGGGCGAATGTTATATCACGAGAAGAGGTACAAAAACAGGTGGTTCAACCGAACAACTTGGTATATATCCAACTGGCAACGATGGAAGACCTATGGGCAATGTTACTGTACTTGATAATGTTGTGAATTTAAGCAAATATTCTTTTATGGAAAATGGCAATGTACTGACTGTTGCATTGCCTGAAAATCTTAGAGGACTTTCTGATTATTGTTTTCAGAAGTGTACGGGATTACAGAATATTTCTATTCCGAATAAAATAACAACTATTCCGCAGTATTGTTTTAATGGATGTACTTCGTTAAGTAAAGTTGTTTTATCGAAAACTTTAACGGCAATAAATCAATATGCTTTTCAGAATTGTACAAATTTATATGATATGGTTATACCAAGCGAAATTAATTCTTTGACGGTACAGGGTTATGCTTTTTCGGGTTGTCGTCTTGGAAATGAAACAATTTCTAAATTAGCTTCTTTATGTAACGTGACTATTTATAGCTATGCTTTTGCTGATATCACAAGTATTACCGAAGTTACTACAAGTTATACAACTGACTATTATTTCAGAGAATGTATTAATCTAAAAAAAGCTACAATTTTGAATCCATTAAACAATGGCAAAATGGGTCAAAATGTATTTAATGGTTGTACTAATTTAACTACTGTTGTATTGCCTGATAATGCAACTGTTATTGATAACAATATGTTTTACGGAAATACAAAGCTGTCAAATGTAAATATTCCTGCATCATTAACCACAATCGGCTCAAGTGCTTTTTATAATACAGCTATTAATAATATTACACTTCCTGATAGTTTAAAAACAATTAATTCAAGTGCTTTTAGTGATTGTACCAAATTATCAGCTATAAATATTCCAGATGCGGTTACGATTATAGACAGTAATGCTTTCTACAACTGTTCTTCTCTTGCCACAGTTACAGTTGGAGAAAATGCAAAATATACTCTTGGGCAATACGCTTTTCGGTCATCTGGCGTAACAGATGAAAGTGTTAAGAATATACTTGCTCACACAGGTACTGCCTATCCACATATATTTGACAAATGTAATTCGCTTATTAATATTGAGCCATCGGTGCTTTGGACGAATATGTTTTCTAATTGTACGAATTTAAAAACGGTCAAATCATCTTTAACTACTAAAACACTTGGTGACAATACTTTTTATAACGATGCTTCCTTAACTTCAGCACTTCTTTATGGAGTTTTTACTACAATAGGAATTAATATATTCTATAATTGTACTTCTCTTAAAACAGTATATCTTTCGTCTTCTATAACAAATGCTACAAATAACAGTTTAACTTCAACATCAAGCTCATACTATATTTTCCAAGGTTGTACTAATCTTGAAGATGTACAACTTGGTCAGGATTGGAATATGTCGTTAAGACTTAATGTTTCAAATAAGATTACTGTAGAGAGTATGGTTGCGATGTTCAATTCGTTAAAGGATTTAACTGGCGAAACCGCTAAAACACTTACTCTTGGAGGTGTAAATCTTGCGAAGCTTACTGATGAACAGAAACAGATCGCAACTGACAAGAACTGGACTTTGGCATAAGGAGTGATTTAATGGTTATTGACAGCAAAAATAATATGATTATTCTTACGGCTGAAGACGGAATGATTTTTAGAAGCAAGCTTGATGGGACGATATTAACCAAGCAATTGTTTCTTGGCTGTAAGGATAAATATGAAAATTATGAAGAAATAAGCGAGGAAGAAGCTTATGAAACAGAAACAGAAAGCGATACATTACAAGATGAAGAAGAAAACTGAATTCAGTAAAAAGATTTATATATTCAATATTGTTTTCGTTATATGTGTTGTGCTTATCTCTTTAGCATTGATTACTTTGAGTGGGAGATTGGGTTTGTCTGACCTTTCTCCCCTTTCTGTTATTTGCACGAGCAGTTTTGGACTTCTTGGAGTCGCAAACATATTTTATTTTAGAAAAGCACAGGCTGAAAATGTAATTAAGATAAGCAAACAAATCCAGAATGAAAATATTGATGTACAGAATGTTGAAATTGCTAATCAAGTTATGAATAGTGATTTTAGTTCTATGTAAAGCAGGTGATATTTCTGTGACAATTAAACAGTTGAAAAGAAGAGTTGTTCAAGGATTGGTTGAACCTGAGTTGTTTTATATGCCTGTGAAAGAACGATATGAGCCTATGGTAATTAAGATTGAAGTAATTAATACTGAAAATCCTATTTTTATCAGATTAGCTCAAAACTTTACTTCTGCGATGTATGTTGGACTTAAAGCATTTAAGTATTCAAATATGGAGCAAGAGTATAATGAAACTGGTAAATTAGTGGTTGACGCTTCAAGTTATAACTTTAGATTAACACCATATTATAATATAAGAATTAAGGACAGTTCAAAAGTCTTAATCACTGATGATATTAATTATTTCCGAAACTCTAATTATGATTGTTTGTTTAAACAATGTGATAATAGTGTAACAGATATTATATATTCTAAATGTGTCAATTCTCAAAATATTGAATGCGAGATAGATTGGGGAGATGGAACAAAGGACAAGTGTGGAGATATAATAGAACAACAAGAAAATGATGTGCTTAGTTATAATCGCATTAACGGAAAAAATAGTATTCGATTACACACCTATGCCCAAGCTGGAGAATATTATATAACAATTAAAGGGACGCTTCCATACATTTCTTTTGGGTGCAATCAATATTATAATGGTACTAATTATTATAATTATATTGACTCTCCCAATATAAAATTGTTGGAAGTTGTAAAATGGGGAGAACTTGGACTTTATAATATAAACGATTTGTTTTCGGGTTTTTATGTATCTAAAAACGGAAGTAAACTTCGATACAAATATAAGATGCCAAAACATATTTCGCAAAATAGTTTTAAGAATGTAATAAATGCTGAACGAGCATTTGCTCATCTTGATATGAGTGAAAATGAATTTTCACATGAAATAGTATTTGATTTTGTAAAGACATTTCCTAATTTGTTATATGCAAACTATATGTTTGGAGAAACTAAGATTTCTTATATTCCTCAATATTTCTGTTATAATCATAAAAATATAATGAATTGTGAGAATATGTTTTTTGATTGTCCAATAACAAAAATGAGAGCATTCGCATTTGCTAATTGTAATAATTTGAGTACGGTAAACAATCTCACTCATAGCTCGCCTTCAGAACGCCCTTTAATTACGACCGTTGAAGATAGTATATTTGAGAACGACATAAATCTTGTAGATATATTTGGTGCTTTCAACTATGTGTATGATTCATGTATGAGTCTAACATATCTTGATGATGAAATAGGTTTAAAAACAATAGGAAACAATATTTATAAAAACTGTAAAAGATTACGTCATGTCAATGAACCATTTTATCAACAAGCGGGACTTGTTACTGTTGGCGAAAGTTTATTTGAAGGTTGTGAAGATTTAATCGATGTTCATATGTGTTTTCACAAATGCTTTTCTTTACAGAACGTAGGTAAAAATATTTTTAAAGACTGTAGTAAATTAAGAGATCTATCACAATTCTTTTATATGTGTTATTTCGTGAATTTTCCTGATAACATGCTTTATGATTTAAAGTATTATGATTATTTAAAAGATAAAAGATTATTGCTTAGTAAGTTTAATGGATATTGGGTACAAGTGCAAGAAAAAAATGGTGTCGTTCAAAGTGGACAGGACATTGCTGATTTTTTTAAATACAAGGAATTTAATCATAAAAATTTTCCAACGAGAAAACACTCAAATAATATTTTTTCTGAATCATTTATGCAAGAAGGTATAAAAAATAGTTCCTTTTTTACAACATTCATAGATTATACTATTTTTAGTAGTCTTATTACTTTTCAGAACACAATATCAAATAATTGTTATGAAGATTTTATGATTAGTAATTTTACTGGTCAAGCATTTCCTATATGGGAATATTCTGCTTTTTTACAAGATTTACCCAATAATGCTGAACTGTTTGGTTTTAGAAATATAAAAGTAAAAATAACAGACTACAGGAAAAATGATAACGAAGAATATGAAGAACCCGATATACGTTATACTACGACAATAAATCATTATAATAATTATATGGATATTGCAACAATTGACCCAATATATTATGAAGAACATGATGGATATAAAAATTATTGGGCGAAAGACAAATTGCTTCATACTTATTATTTTCCTTCTGAATCGGAAGACGATAAATATAAATTTGAAGTGCTTGAATTTAACGATCCAATAGAAGAAAGAAAACGAGAAACTTAAACATTAAAAGGACGGTGAAAACAATGAATATTAAACCTTATTATAGTATAACTTCTTTAACTTATGCACCAAATAGGTCTATAGAATACATAGCATTACACTATACAGCAGGAACAACAAGCAAAGCTGGAACGGCTCTTGGTGTTGCAAAATGGTTTGCAAGTGGTGGTAATCCTTCCAATCCTGCTTCAAGTGATTTTATTGTTGATGACAGAGATATCGTTCAATATAACAACGACATTGAAAATCGTTATGCTTGGTGTGTTGGTGGTGTTAAATATTCACCTACAACGTCACTTGGAGCAACAAATATTTGTTAAAAATATAGACAGGCATAGACAAATGTTGTCAAATATTTTTTAACAACCGCAATACTCCGCATATAGTGTGAACTGTATGTAGTGATAAGGAGCGGATAATCCTTATCCCACACCACATCAACTGCGAGCAATCCCTAAAGCTACACTAACCACAACGTAATGATGAAATAAGCATAAGCGTGATGGTGACGAAAGTAGAAAAAATAGTGTAGATGGTGCAAGGTTAAAGCCTAAACACCGTTGTAACAATGGGTCTTTCGCAACATATATCCGAAAAGGATATTGCTCAACGACTATCTCCCGTGAGGAGAGTAGGGTTAAGTAACCCGAAACGAGTGGCTCTCACAAATGTGAGATGATGAAATAGTCTGTGCGTTGTATGAAAATACAAGAAGTTCATAAGAGAACTGGCAGAGATTAACGACCTCTGTTGAACACGCCAAAAATGTATCTTTATAATGTGTACATTTTTGTTTATTCAAAAAAAGAACCACATATTACTTGTGGTTCTTAGCAACAAAATCTTTTAAGACAGTAATTACTAAATTATTAAAACTGCGGTTTTGTTCCGTAGCAATAAGTTCTAATTCAGCTTTTAAATCTTTCGGAATGGTAATGTTGGTTCTTGTATTAGTATTGGCAATTTTACCTGACGGCATAAAATCATCTCCTTTTATATTATAATATCATATTTATAAATTGTTGTCAAGTTGGTATAAAAATTTCATTTACCTATTGACAAGTTGGTATCAACCTGTTATAATATATATTAGAGAAAGGTGGTGATAAAATGATAAAAGGTTTTAAAGTTAGATTATTCCCTAATGAAACTCAAACACAATTATTGTGGAAGCATATAAATGTAAGCAGATTTGTTTGGAATTATGCTTTAGCAGAACAGTATAATCGTTATAAGAATGGCGAAAAGCATCTAAACAAATATGGTATGAGAGATATTTTTATAGCGTTAAAACAATCGGAAGAATATGCTTGGCTCAAAGAAGTATCAGCTCATACAATCGGTAATGTTTGCATTGATTTGGATAAAGCATATACAAGTTTCTTTAAGAAAATTGGTGGTAAACCAAAATTCAAGAAGAAAGGCAAATGCAAAAATGCTTTTCCTGTAAGATGTGAAAATGTGTATTTTATAAACGATTGTGTTAATATTGAAAAAATCGGAAAAATCAAATATCAAAGCGACAAAGAATTACCGCAAGGCAGAAATGCTTGTAAATTCATTAATCCACGAATAGTATTTGAAAACAATAAGTGGATATTGTCGTTTGGTATGGAGTGTGAAAACCAAGCACAAGAATTAAACGATTTTTCAGTAGGAATTGATTTAGGAGTTAAAGAACTTGCTGTTGTTGCGTATGGTGAAAATCATAAGGTTTACAAAAACATCAATAAATCCAAACGTGTAAAGACTTTAAAGCATAAGTTAGTACATCTGCAACATAAAGTTAGCAGAAAGTATGAAACAAATAATAAGCATAAGGTTTATGATACGAAATGGTATAAGTCAAATGGTATTTTGAAAACCGAAGAACAAATACGCAAAATCTGTAACCAATTATCTAATATCAGAAAGGATTACACACATCAGACTACTCACGAAATTATTTCACTTCTACCTAAAAAAGTTGTAATGGAAGATTTGAATGTATCTGGAATGATGAAAAATAAGCATTTAGCAAAGGCAATAGCTGAACAGATGTTTTATGAATTTATCAGACAGATGAAATATAAGTGTGAATATAACGGTATAGAATTTGTACAAGTAGACAGGTTCTATCCATCAAGTAAGACGTGTTATAAGTGTGGTTGTATCAAACACGACCTAAAACTTTCTGACAGAACTTATATTTGCTCTGAATGTGGTGAGGTAATTGATAGAGATTTAAACGCAGCAATCAATTTAGCTAATTATTCTAAAGTCTAAAATGTTGAGAGACTTTAGTCTTAGGGATTTTGGTGCATCCTTAAATACTGTGGAGAGTTATACAAACGAAAGTAGCTAAGGCAAAATCGGACTTTATGAAGCAGTGAATAAACAGAAATGTACACATTTGGGTATGTTTTTGGCATCAGCAAGTTTATATGGTAAAGCAACAAATAAAAATACTATAAATATTGAAATATGTAGCAACAAAGTCAATAAAAAATCATTGCTTGCAAGTGATACGGACTGGTATTTTACCAAGGCTGAGTTAGATAACACAAGGGAACTTGTTAAGTATCTTATGAAGAAATACAATATTCCTATTGAACGGGTCATAATGCACCATAGTGTAACGGGAAAACCATGTCCCGCAATGTGGACGCATAATGAGTCAGAATTAAAGGGTTATTATGATTTTCTCCAGTCTATTGATAAAACTTATAAGCCTGTTGCTTCTAAGCCTACAACTTCAACTTCTACTCTCCCCTACAAAATCAAAGTAAAAGATGAATCTTTAAATGTACGTTCCGATGCAGGACTTAACAATAAAGTCGTATGTATAATCAAAAGAAATGAAGTATATACGATTGTTTCTGAAAAAAGGTAAAAAACAGTGATGGTTCTATCGCTACTTGGGGCAAATTGAAGTCTGGAATAGGATATATTAATGTTTCGGATAAATACGTTACCAAAATAAAGTAATCGACAGAAAGGAAGTTTATTATGACAAATAATACAGTAGATTTAACACCTATTCTTGAGGGCGTGATTTCACTTGTTGTTGCAATATTTTCAATTATTGTAATACCTAAGTTTAAGGCTTGGCTTAATACAAAGCTTACTGCTTCACAGATTGAAGTAGTAAAGACGATTATCAAGGCACTTGTAGATGCTGCTGAACAGATTTACACGAATGCTAACAAGTCGGGAACATCTAAAAAGAAGTATGTTATGGAACTGGCAAAAACCAAGCTTGCCGAATTGGGATATAGTATTAACGATAAGGAAATCGAAGCTTATCTTGAACAGGCTGTAAGAGATATGAATAAGGATAAAGATGCTGATGTGAAAGCCGAGATGTGAGGTGGGTTATGGCTGTAGAATTTAATGAAGGCTACCTTACAACAATCACTCAAATTGATGAACGCAGTAAATCAAATTCACATAGGCTTGATGCAGCGGAAGAAGAAATTAAAACGATTAAGGAAGAAAATCGTGCCATACACGATATTGCAACCTCTGTCAAACTTATCGCACAAGATATGACATATATTAAATCTGATATTGCTGCCGTAAAAGAAACACAAGCAGATTTAACAGAACAGGTTTCTAATTTAAAGGATGAGCCTGCTAAAACTAAAGCGGCTTGGGTTGACAAAATTGTTGGTGCAATAATTGGAGCTATCGGAACAGGTATTCTTGCTTATTTACTTGGGGTACTTGCTCCATCTATTTTTGATAAATAAAAATAATTACAAGACTGCTGTGCTTATCGTATGGCAGTCTTATTTTTATAGAAAGGATTGATACTATGGCTGGTATAAAAAGCAAATATGGCAATGATTATAACACGCCGCTTTCAGAATATATCTTAACTGATAAATCCGAAATTGCCGACCTTCCGACAACAGATAAAGATGCATCTGGTAAGTTTGCTGATGATGTAAATTTTCAGCATCGTCCTGCAATTGGTTCAACAGCACAAGTTATTGACAGTAACGGATTAACTGTTTACCTGCTTTCAGACACGGGTTGGGTAGAAATATAAAAAATAAATAAAGAAAGGAAGGTGACACTATGGACGTTGTAACCTATGCTCTTTTGAATAAAAAGATTAAAGGACTTACATCTGGTATTCAGGGTGCTTCAATATCGGGGACAACAATAACTTTTACTATGGCTGATGGCACTAAGGAAATAATGACATTTCCTACTCCTGCTGACGGTGTTTCAATTACAGATGTTGATGTTGATACTGATAAGCATTTAATTGTTACGTTCTCGGACGGTAATACTGTTGACGCTGGTTTAGTTCCCACTGTCAAGGGTGATAAAGGCGAACAGGGAGAAAAAGGTGATACAGGTTTCTCCCCTACTATCACAGAAAATCCCGACAATACAAATGAAATATACAAACTTGATGTAACAAACGAGGACGGTACATTTACTACACCAAATCTTAAAGGAACTGGCGGTGGACTTGACCCTGATAAGTATTACGACAAGGCACAAATTGATACACTCGTTGAACCTCTTGCTGAAGCAAAACACACACACGATAATAAAGACACAGTTCTCGACAAGCTTACTACCAATGATGCAGGAGATACACTTCTGTTTAATGGCAACGCAATCAAGGGGTCTGTTGAAATAGATGATACTACAATTACAGCAACTGACAAGGTTTGGTCTGCAAAGAAAACTAATGATACGTTTGAGGAAGTCAAGCATTCTGTTGTTGATACAAACGCTAAGTTTAATAATTATGACACATCTGATGAGGTTGATGGCAAGATAACAACCGCTCTTGCTGACTATGAAAAGTCTGCTGATGTAGATACTAAAATCACAACTGCATTACAGGATTATGATAGGTCAGATGTAATAGACGGTAAAATTACTACGGCTCTTACAGATTATGCAAAGACCGAAGACGTAGATAATAAGCTTGCCGACTACGACAAGTCAACTGTTGTCGATAAGAAAATTACTGATGCTTTGGCTGATTACAATACGTCAGAAGTTGTTGATAATAAGCTGAAAGATTATGCTAAGACAACAGAGGTTGATACAAAGCTGGCTGATTACTACAAGAAAGCCGAAACTTACAGTAGTACAGAAGTTGATGGTAAGTTTAATGATTTTGAATCAACTTTTACAAATGCTATAAAGACTTGGGTTGATAGTGAGGAAAGTCTTGCACTCAAGACTGCTCTCTATAATAACAACACGCTGACATTTTACAAGAAGCCTAATGCTACTGTTGATGATACGGCAGATTTTACTATCAATCTTCCCGAAGAACAGTTCCTTGACCAGACTAAGACTACATTCGTTAATGAATTTGTTTGGAGTGAAGAACTTTATCCTAACTCGACTAATCCAAACCTTGATACTGAACCTGTTCTTGTTCTTGCTGTAAAGGGTGATACAGATGTTGTTTACAGCTTCATTTCAATGAATAAGCTTGTCAAGATATACAAGGCATCAACTGTTGCAAGTACAGTTACACTTGCCATTGACGATGCTACAAACACAATCTCAGGTGAAGTCAATATCTCTGCTGACGAAGGCAACCTGCTTGAAGTTGGAACAGACGGTGGTCTTTATGCAAAGGCTACTGATATTACTGGAAAAGCAGACAAGCTGACTGATACTGACGTTAATGAAAATCAGATACTTCTTGATGACGGTAATGGCAACATTAAAGCAAGTGGCAAGGATATTTCTGAATATATTCCTGCTTGGAGCGGAACTAAAGCTGAATGGGAAGCACTCAATAAAGCCACTCTTGCAGACGGAGCGATCGTTCATATAACTGATGATTTCGTAGAGAACCCTGTACAGGTTAAGGCTATGCCTGATACTGCTACTGAGGGAGATGTTGTTCAGTACATAGGAGAAACAAATAGCGACTTTACTTGCGGTTACTGGTACAAATACACTTCCGATGAAACTGGAATTTTATCGTGGAAATACCTCCCTGTTGATGCGGTTTACAAGCCCTCAAATGAGGAAGTTCTTAATAAATTTTCTGAAAATGACGAGGGTAAGGTTCTGTATGACAATAAGCCTTTAGCAAGCGACAATCTCTGGCACGGCACTCAGGCAGAGTATGACGCTCTTGGCGAATATGACGAGAATAAGACTTATGTTATTACTGACGGCGGTGAAGATGCTGATTTAAGTAGCATGGTAATTGATGATACATCGACCACTTCTGAAACAAAAACGTGGTCTGCAAAGAAGATAAATGATACTGTTGTTTTGAAAAATGCTGGAGTATTAAATAAAAACGCCCCGACATCTTCAGGAATTACAACCTTTACATTAGATATATCATCTTTAGGACTGACCCACGGCATATATCATTTTAAATGTTGTATAGTAGGTAATGGCAATGTCGCTTATTGTGCTGAAGGCAGTATTGGACAATATACTGGTAGTTATAGAATATCTGTTGATTATAAGTCATCTCAAATCTCCAGTATCGTTATAAACGGAACAACAATTACAGTCACAACTTCTGCAGCTTATTATAATCTTAGTTTTTCTATTCAATCAATATATGATTGGATAGAGTCATAAGAAAGGAGAGTGAAATAATATGCCACGAGATAAGCCTTTGTATTGTTGTTTCTCTGTTCCTCAACAAAAATTTTTAACAAGCAAAAATATCCACTATGAGGTTGTGGCACTAAACCCAAATACAAAATGTACAATGTGGATTTATATGAGAAATGAAAAATTAGATAAAGCATTAAACGAATGGAGACTTAGCTCAAAGAGCTGAGTCTCTTTTTGTATATAAACGTGCTTGAAAGAATGTGAAGATTGATTAGTGAAAGGTTAGGAAATTATGTTATTGACAGAAGAAATTGACGTTGGATTAATTCCTAAAAATATACCATATTATGAAAATCTCGGTTATAAGATTCCGAGGTCTATGGGTACAAAAAATAAAATTGTAGTAAGACGTGGTACAAGAATAAAAGTAAAAACAACTGATTTACCGAAATATAGTAGTTTTCAAGTTGAAGTTAGTTGTGATAATTGTGGGAAAGTCAATATGACATATTATTGCAATTATAATAGAAGTAGAGATTTATATAATGGTAAATATTATTGTCACCATTGCATACAAAAACTATTTTATTCAGGAGAAAATCATCCTAATTGGAATGAAGATATTACATCAGAAGAAAGATTATTACAAAGACGTTATCCAGAATATTTAATTTTTGTTAAAGCCTGTCTTGCTCGTGATAATTATATTTGTCAATGTTGCGGTCAAAAGCACGGAGACTTAAAAGTTCATCATCTTGACGGATATAATTGGTGTAAAGAAAAACGCACAGATGTGACTAATGGGATAACCTTGTGTGAAACTTGCCATAGAAATTTCCATATGCAATATGGTTCAGGAAATAATACTAAAGAACAATTTGAAGAATGGTTAGGGAAATCTATTAAAGATTTAGAAACATATAATGGTGAGTTGCCAACTGCAAGAAAAGTATATTGTTTTGAAGATGATTTAATCATAAATAATGTAAGAAAATACTGTAAAAAAGGGGAATCGCAAATCTATTCATGTTGTAATAGAAAGATTTGTAATAAAGGTACAGATGACGAATATAGAGTTTTGTCATATAAAGGGAAACATTATTTTTGGTTAGATGAATATGAAAGCCTGTCAAAAGAAGAGGTGCAAGAAATAGTACAATCAATGATTGATTGTAGCCCTAAAGAAAAAGTAGTATGTGTAACTACGGGTAAAGTGTTCGATAGTATGACGGATGGAGCTACATATTATAACAGAGGAAGAAATGGTAAAAATGGAATAAGTACGTGTTGCAGAAGAAAACAAAAATATTCTGGTAAACTCCCTGATGGCACTCCATTATTGTGGATGTATTTATCTGATTATAAAAAAATGTCAGAAGAAGATGTTGCAAAATGGCGTGAAGAAACAATGACTAATATAAAAGTAAATAAGAATAAAAACGCATTACATAGCTGTAAAAAAGTTATTTGCATTACAACAAATGAAATTTTTGATTCTGTTGCCAAAGCAGGAGAATACTATCACGCCACAAAAGTTGGAGATTGTTGTAATGGCAAACGAAAAGCATCTGGGAAATTAAATAATGTACATCTTCAATGGATGTTTTATGAGGACTTTTTACAATTATCACGAGAAGAGCAACAAATAATATTAAGTAAAAGCCAAAAAATTATTAAATAAGAAAGGAGAAAATAATTATGAGTATTTATCAAGGAAATACGCCTGTGGCTTGTAATTATAACATCATTTCTGGAGCAGAAATTGATGATACTGCTACTGATGTAACAGATAAGACTTGGAGTGCTAAAAAGATAGGAAGTTCTACTATCCCATATGTCTTAATTGATACTACAAAGGATATTGATTTTAATGAGTATACAGAAACAGGTTATTATACGCCTAATAAATCTTTCTCAACAGGTTGGTTTACTCACAGCATTTTAAATGCACCTACTGATGGTTGGCTTCCTGCTGGGGGATTTGGTCTTGAAGTCAAAACATTTGACAACACTTCAACTTCAAAATGGTTCACACAGATACTTTATTCATATGTTGGTACAGATAATGATTCTGCTCCTATATATTCAAGAACGTTCTTCTATGATGGCACAAAAACTAAATTCTCTCCTTGGAAGAGAATTGCTGATATAGATGATACTAAGGTATCAGAAAATGAAGTTTGGTCGTCTAAAAAGGTAAATGACAAGTTTGCAATGTTTCCTTTTAAGTGGAAGTTAATAGGAACTTCTACCCCAGAAACAGGGGCAACATCAAGCAATACTTTTAACCAAACAATGTCTGGCGGCAATCCTTTCTGTGTATATCATAGCTCTGGAATATTCTGCTTTGGTAACGGTATTCCTGCTAACAGAGGTAAACTTTATGGAATGACTTCTGGGCAAGTTGCTTCTGTTACATATACTGCGGCTGGACTACTTACTGTTGAAGTTGGGTCGGGTACAGCATACATCTATGAAATGGAAGGAATAGATTAAAGGGGTGATTAAATGTCGGTAAATATTTTTCAGAAGTCAACAGGTGAATTAAAACAAATTGCTGGCAATGCCCCTGTTGGCGGTAGTGGAAGTACATCTGGTGGAGCGAACATCGTGTGGAGAGATAGAGCTAATTTTCCCGTGCAGGGTGAAAGTTCTGTCCTCTATATTGCAACAGATGAAAATGTGATGTACCGTTGGAACGGTACGCTAAATGCTTATGTTCAGCTTGATGATACGGCAAGTGTCAAAACGATTGTTGGTACGGTCTGATTAAAAACAAGCTGATTAAATAAAACAAAGAAATAAAGGTTAAAGAAAGGTTAGGTAAATTATTATGGCTAATGTAACTATGAATGTAAAGGTTGTAAACGTTGTTAAAACTACTGCTGAATGGGGTCAGGTAGCTGACGTTATTACTAAGGGTGTTCTTTGTGTAGAAACTACTGCTGACAACAAGGTAAAGATTAAGGTCGGCGATGGTGCTAAGACCTATGATGCTCTCCCTTATGCTTCTGAGGTTGATTTATCTGATTATAGTACAACTACTCAAATGACACAGGCTATCAATGATGCCGTTGCTGCACTTGGTAATCTTATGACAGTAAAAGGCGTTGTTGCTACAAAAGATGAACTTCCTGCTGAAGATAATAAAGTAGGTAATGTTTATTTTGTGGGGGCAGATGGAGATACTGGTGACAGTTATGCAGAGTATGTATGGACTGAAGCTGGCAAGTGGGAATATATCGGACAGATACAAACTACTGACCTTAGCGACTATTATAAAAAGAGCGAAATTGATACATTTCTTGGTAATAAGGTAGATGTTGAAGCAGGTAAGGGACTTTCTGCAAATGACTTTACTAACGAACTCAAAGCAAAGCTTGATGGTATTGCAGAAGGAGCAACTGCTGTAACTGTTGATGAAACTCTTACAGATAACGGTGTAAATCCTGTTCAGGGTAAGGCTATTAAAACCGCCCTTGATGGTAAGGTTGATGCAACTGATACACTTATTCTCAATTGTACTCTGTAATGATAGTTATACATATATAAAAGAAAGGTGATTTTTATGAGTGAAAAAACTTTTAACAATGTAAAAATCACCAGTAGTTTTGATATACCTGAGACCAGAGAAAATCTGGTTTCGGGTGAAACTATTGGAAAACATTTTGGGAAAATTGCTAAAGTAATTGATGATTTGGAGAACGGAGATATTAGTTGTCCTGCAAATGGTGGAAGTGCTGATACTACAAATAAACTTGTATCATCTTCTTATAGAACTTTAACTATTGATACATCAGATTGGGCAGATAATTCAAGTGGCGGATATATAAGTAACATAACTTTTGAGCCAGCTCTTCCTTATCGTAATTTTATTTTTGATGTAGTTTTATCTTCAGATCAATCGGCTGCAAAGTTACAGCTTGAATCTTGGAATTATATAATGACAGATGGAAGAATAGAACAAACAATGGTAAATAATTATACAAGCAATACGTTAGGATTTACTTTTTATGCTTTTACTACAAAGCCAACCGTTGCATTAACAATAGCAATTCAAGGGGTGAGCTAAATGATATTTTTAAATCGTAAACGAACTCCTTTGAAGCAAAAAACTGAAAAAGACCCGTCAAAATATTGGTACGTTGAAAAATATGTATATGGTGTTTTAAAAGAAACTGTTGAGATTCCTTTGGGTACAGGTACAAAATTTACAGCTATTGAATCTGGATATGAAGATGATACGTTTTATGGTTGGAGTAAAGCTTCTACAAGCACAACAAGAACTTTTACTGCTACTACAACTTATAAAAATACAACCACGTCTGTTAAAAATTTATTAGATTCTGAAAACACCCTAAAAATTTATGCTGTTTATTCATATGATTTTGCCAATTTGTTTAATTATAATGAATTTTCAGCAATAGGGTCTAATGTCAATTATGAGTTATATACAGCACAAGATGCGGTTATAAGTTTTTGCGGGTATCAATACACAAACTCAACCAGTAAAGTAGGATATGATGCGGTTGAAGTTAAAATTCAACCGCCTAATGGTACAACTGTTACGTTTGAAGTCGAAACTCACGATGGCTATAATTTTATGACTGATACAATAGATAAAACCATAACGGAAGGAAGCAAAATAACCTTTACTTTATACGCCAATCGATGGTCATCGCAAACAAGCGGCGGCGAAATAACATCATATATGAAAATAAAAGATACAAGCAGTAATAGTTCACTTTATACTCTTGTTCAAAAACATCGTGTAGAAAGTCACACATAAAGGACGGTGAAAAAATGTACTTATTTTTTGATGAAAGCACAGAAAAGAAGCAGTTGATTGATTTTAAGGCAACACAGAATTATATTTGTTTTGCATTTCAGAATGATGTTTCTATAAATGATTTTTCAGGTGTAGAAACATTTAGAATGTATTCCGATGACGATATGTTTCTTGCGGAATATGTACTGAGCGATTATAAGCTTGAATGTAACGATAATGAACTTTATTTTAAGAATAAGAATGAAGTGGTTGATCTTGATGCACTTAAAGCCGACAAAATTGAGATGAGCAAAATGATTCTTTCTGAGTGGCTGGAAGATAACCCAATGCTTTATACTGATGGTAAATATTATTCTGTAACAGCAGAAAAACAGTCGTTATTAAACGGTAACTTAGCGTCTTATGAGAGAGCAAAGGCATTAAATGTTGAATACCCGTTGAAGTGGAATAGCACAGGAAGTGAATGCATTCCATGGGAATATACTGATTTGCTTACCTTGTCTCTCACAATAGCAGGATATGTTGCTCCAAAGGTGTCTAAACAGCAAGAAATTGAATTACAAATAAAAGCTTGTAAAACAGTAGATGAGGTCAATGAGATTGTGATTAATTATGATTAAAAATGGCTTTAAACATTTACTAAAAAACACACTTATATTTTCTGCTTGCGGAGGAGCATACTATGGACTCGAAATATTGTTTCGTGGATATTCAAACTGGACTATGTTTATCTGTGCAGGGATAATTGGATTATTAGCATCACTCTTAAATAACTTCTTTACATTCGATATGCTTTTACAGTATCAGCTTGGAATTAGTGCCGTAATAGCTACTGCTTGTGAGGGTATAACTGGATTGTTAATACTTCATTTTAACAACGGCATAAACCCAGTATGGGACTACTCTAATCTATGGGGCAGTTTTTGTAAAGACCAGTGTAATATTTGGTTTAGTTTGCTTTGGGGATTGCTCTCGTTCATAGCAATCTTAATTGGTGACTCGATTGAATATTATTTATTTGATGATGCAGATGAAAGACCTTACTATTGTATTAATACACACGGTATATGGTTTTGGCTACCAAGAAAGACTTGGTAAATAATTATAGGGAATAACAGACTTTAATTAGTTTGTTATTCCCTATTTTTTACGATTTTTATAATGTGGTATAACAAAAAAGAGCAGACTCTATATACGAGCCTGCTCTTTTACAAGTTTTACTGATGCGAATTAGTCATTAGAGCGTTTCCACGATTCCTCAACAGCAACAGCGCAAGCCATTACGTGGAAACGTTAAGATATAATTATTCGTTGTCAAAATCTATATATATATCAATATTTTCATTTTCGCCGTTCCAAGTAATTTTGCTAATACATTTTTTTAAATAATTCCTTTTTTCTATTACAGTTAATGTATTAAAATTATTTTTAAGAAATATAATAGCGTCTTCTGTTTCTTTAAATTTTCTTTCAATATCATTTTGTTTTAAGACATTATTTTGTATATCAGAAATTTGTTTGTCATATTCATTTATTTGTTTTGTTAGTTCTTCAATTTGATTATTTATAATTGGTATAACTGTTGCACTAACCCCCATACTCATAGACTTAATTAGGTTTTGAATAGCAATTTGGGTTTGATTTTTTCTTTTTTCGAGTTCGGCAGTCTTAATTGTTATATTATCACTATTCTTATCTATATTTGTTTGTATTTGTTTAAATTTAGTGTTTATCAATGAATTATCAACATTAAACTTGAACACTTCCTCTATAACTGCTTTTTCCAATTTATTGCCATTAACATTAGCGTTTGAACATTTACCTTTATCTTTATTTTCACATCTATAAAACATATTACCAGAATGATAAATTTTAGGTCGCATATAGGCACCGCATTTTGAGCAAAATAATAATCCTGATAGTATGCTATTTGAGTTGACTGTTCTTCTTGTAACAGGTTTACCGCCAAAGCAATTAGTAGAATTGGATTCAAGCAAATTTTGAATTTCAACCCATTCTTTACCTGTTAAGATCCCCTGATGAGAAGACTTAGTAATAACCCATTTGTTTACATCAAGCAATGCTCTTTTTTTAGCACCAGCGTATCTGTTATACGTCAATATACCGTCCTTGCCATTACATTCATCGGGAGTAAATAACACATTAGCTCCTAATTTATTAAAATACTCGTAACTATCCGAGTCGGCAATACAATATGTGGGATTTTGAAGCACACGCTTTACATTTGATTTGTCCCAATAATTATTCTTTTGGGTTTTTATATTGTTTTCAAAAAGGTATGTTTCCAGTCCGTTGATACTTCCAATTTCTTTATACTTTTTAAATATAGTATAAACCATATCTATTTGGTTTTCATCGATTTCAAGTGTATAATACGATTTGGATTTACTGCCACTAATATAGTCGTTTTTAACTGATTTATACCCAAGTGGAGTTGTACCGCCAGTCCAATGTCCTTCTTTTGCTAGCATATACATATTATCTTTGATACGTTCGGCGATAGTTTCTCGTTCAAGCTGTGCGAATACTGCTGCAATATTCATCATAGCTCTACCCATTGGAGTAGATGTATCAAATTGTTCTTTAATACATATAAAGGCTGTGTTAAAGTTATTTAGTTCCTCTATGAGATTAGCAAAATCTCCTACATTACGGCTAATTCTATCAAGACGATATACAATTATTAAATCAAAAGGATTTGATTTTTCTATTGAAATCATTTTTTTAAATTGAGGTCTGTTTAAATTTTTACCACTAAATCCTTCATCTTCAAAAACAGAAATTATGTGCTGCTCATTTGGATAATGTAATTTAATGTAATCTTGGCACATTTCGATCTGATTGCCAATAGATTCGCCTTTTCCTGTAAATTTTGACTTACGAGAATAAATTGCTATATTCAATTATAACATCCTTTCTTTGGAATAGTATTTCAATATACCATAATATATTTATAATGTCAAGTGAATTTAAGAGACATTAAACAAGGAGTGTATATCCATAGAACATACACCCCTTGTCAGTAATATATTATTTGTTTTTACTTAAAATATGTTTTATGGTTTCTACTACAAGCAAGGAATATTTTTTTATAAATTCCTTTTCATCATTGGGCTTATGTATAATTATTTTCACAATACAACATCTCTTTTCTTCAATTAATATTACTTACCACTACTACCTAACGCTCCCATTCCTCTATCAGATGATATTGCTTTAAGCTCATCATATGTAAGTTCTTCAACATTGACATTAGGAACGGGAATTACGAGAGCCTGTGCTATTGCTTTTTCATAAGGGTAGATAGTATATTCTGTTGTATGCTTCATAAAAATACAATCAGTATTCTTTTTGGCAATAGCTATTTTCTTATCTGTTGTATTTGTAATGGGAATAAACCACTCGTTGCGATAGCCAGAATCTATCACTCCGCATCTCTGCGCAATGCCTTTACTGCCTGTTGAACCCCTCTCTTTGAGAATAAAACAATAATCTGTATCACATACAGATGCAATACCTGTAGGTATCATTACTGTAGTATGTGGATTGATTATCATAAAATCGTCTTCAAAATTTGCATATATATCAAAGCCTGCATCTTCATCTCTTTTTGTAGGTATAATAGCTGTTGGTCTTATCTTTGCAAAATTAATTGTTGTATTCATATTATATATAACCTCTTACTTTAAATATATTTTTCTTAATACATTCAATGACATAATCTAATTCTTTATCTGTAAGTGTATCATCCCAACTAAGTCTGATACTGTTGTGAATATATTCTTCAGGTGTGCCAATTGCTTTTAAAACGTGACTTGGTTCTAATGAACCACTATTGCAAGCTGAACCTGACGATACGCAAATTCCGTCCATATCAAGGAGAAGCATAAGGCTTTCAGATTCTACGTTTTTAAAAGCTACGTTAAGTGTTGATGATATAGAATGGGCTACATCAGTGTTGAAATAGACATCTTGCCAAAATGAAAAAGCTTCAACAAATTTATTCTGTATTTCTCTGCAACGCTTGTCTCTTTCGGAAGAATAATTGTAGAGTTCGGCTGCTTTACCCATACCTACAATAGACGCTACGTTTTCTGTTCCTGCTCTGAGGTGTGCTTCCTGCTGACCGCCATAAAGCATAGGTTCAAACTTATTAGGCTCTTTTATATAAAGTATGCCTACGCCCTTCGAGCTATGAAACTTATGACCACTTAAAGAAAGAAAATCAACATCGACTTCTTTTATATCAATTGGAATATGACCAAAGGCTTGTGTTCCGTCAGTATGGACTGGAACACCCATTTCGTGAGCAATTTTAGTTATACTTTTAATATCATATATCTGTCCTATTTCATTGTTTACCCACATGTTTGATATCAGTTGAGGTGAATATCTATAAATATCATTTGCAAGTGGAATATTGGTACGCATTATCGTTCTATTAGGTTGATTAAGAATTGAATGATGTTCATAAGGTGAACACATTACTCTATCAAACATTCTACATACCCAGTTATTACTTTCTGTTGCTCCTGATGCAAAAAATATTTGTCTTGTTTCTGCGTTAATAGCTTTTGCAATCAGTTCTCTTGCTGTTTCTACGGCTTTATGTGCTGTTCTGCCGAGAGAATATAGTGACGAAGGATTTCCATATTGTTCTGTAAGATATGGCATCATAGCATCGAGAACTGTTTTTGTTATTGGAGTAGTGCTGGCATTGTCGAGATAAATCAATAGTTATTCCCCTTTCATAAATCAAATAATTAGTTGTAGTTAGTTTTATCTTCGCCAACAATATACTTTCGTGCCACAAGCATATTGACTATTTTACTATTTTATTTTATAATATAGAAATGGTGCATATTATACACGCCATTTGAATATATAGTCACCTAACTATTAATAATATTTATCACTTCCTTCCATTTCACTTATTATAAAAGAAAAATTTTATTGTAGGATTGAATTTTTATATGTAAATAATTTTTCAGTATCCCTACTTTTATCTGTGCTTTTAATACTTCGGCTTACCGATTTCTCCCAAATACATTCAAAATCTTGTGGAGCATTTAATTCAGATATAATTACAATATTATTTTTAGACCATTTTCTCATATAGTTCCAAAATTCTTCATAATCAAAATGTATTGAGTTTGCAAATTGTTTTGTATTCGCATAAGGTGGGTCACAATAAATAACTGAATTATTTGCTTCAAGATTCCTATAATCATCATTTATAAAAATTATATCTTCAAGATTTTGAGATAAAATATTATCTTTAGCTTCCCTGTAGTAATCTCTAAATCTCTGACTGCCGTTCTTTAACTTTTCGTATCCAGACTTTGCATATCCACCGTCAAAGAAACGTCCATTATAACTTGCAAGAAATCCTATATTACCATATTCCCAATCAGCATAAGCGTTATCTTTGTTGTTAAATGAAGTTCTTACAGTATCATATAATTCTTTAGAAACTTCTTCATAAAGATTTTCTTTATTTTGAACACGTTTCAGTAAAGCAACCAAGTAAGGGTTTATGTCAGAAGCAATTCTGTTTTTGCATTTTATCTTATCAATAACATTAGCTCCACCACAAAACGGTTCAATATAACTTGTTATCTCGTTATCATTAATATACTTCTGTATAATCGGTACAATGTCTTTTGCGATACGAGATTTACTACCCATATACTTAATATTTATCAACTCCTTTTGTACAATAAAAGTGGATTTTGGTTATGTTAGTCTCAAGGATAATATTTCTTATTATAATCTTCGTAATCCATAATAGCCGAATCCTTAAATTTTAACCTTGGCTCTATGTATTCAGTCATCATTTTATCAAAGCAATCACAGCACATATCTATGTCAATGTGACACTCATCATATTTACTACCATAACCAACATTGGCATAATGCAATCCAAAATGTTCTTGCTCGTCAAAAGTGGTGAAATCCTTGCCACATAAGTCACATTTATGAATTTTCATTTTATATCCTCCCTCTTTATTTCCTTGTAAAAATCATCATCTTCAACATCATAATAATTTGGAGCTTCACAACCATTATACCAACAGAACTCTACAACCTTAACATTGTCCATATTTTCAAGAGTGAAGTCAGGGTTAAGACGTTGAAAAACGGGTAGGAAATTTTCTTTCTCGATGTTATATAAGTCTCTGACTTTACCAAAATCTTCACAGCAACTGTCCCATTCATACTCAAGAACAAAGTCAATAAACTCATCTTCTGTTGGTGATATTTGAAATTTACCAACCGTTGCATATTCAAATTCATTTGGGAACTTCTTTTCAAGCAACCAAGACATATCGTCTAAATCATCGCTGGTAAACCAATCTGAAATAGAACATATTTTAAACAGTTTTTCAAAAGGTGTTCTTAACACCTTTTCTCTTACATATGTACTCATTACATTCTCCTTTTTAATTATCGCCTGTTATAGCAATTACTTTCTTCCAATAAGGTTCATACTTACTTAGTTCCTTGTCTAATAGGGTTTGAAATTCTTCGTCAGATAAATTTTCGTATTCTTCACAGTCTGCTAAGTAATCTGATAAAGCATCTTCAAAATCATCTCTATCGTTATATACATAATCATCGCCAAATGGTAATGTGCAATCAAGGATTTCTTCAATACTAAAATGCACATCAGCACAATATGTATAGCCCCAATCATCTGATGCAGCTTCCCCTCCTACAAGAACCACAATAGGCAAGTCAGGATTTTCTGCGATAAGTTGTTTTAGTTCGTCTGAACTTTTTGATAAGTTAAGTGGATATGTCATTAATATTTTCTCCTTTCAATTTACGACAAAACGAGTCTTTAATCGTCTTTATTCTAACCACTTATTTTCTGCCTTATAAAACAGAAATACAATCACACCAATACCAATTATCCAAGCCACCCAAAATATAATTAAAGTGGCAGTTTGAGAAGCTGTTATATACTCCAACGTGTTATTAATATCCATATTGGCGTAAAATGATGAATTATTTGAAATGGTATTATCCCTTAAATCAGTAAAAACAGTTCCTTTATATGACGTTGAAACACCATAATATTGATACCTAACTTTACTTGATTCTTTTATTGTGTCAATATAAAATGCCGATGGTAAGGCAATTTTATAGCTTTCAAACTTCACATCACAAAATTTAATTTCTTTACATTTTACACTTTCTTCACCTGCATAGTCCCAAGTATAATATACTTTAGTTCTTGTATGCGTGTGACCGTTAGAATCTTTATACGTTTCAGTTTTGGTATGTCGATTATAATGTTCCTCTACTTTTTGGACATACATATAAGAACCACCTATCTCAGGATATGACACTGTATCGACCGCATTTAACTCTCCATAAACAAACGCATTGCCCACATTAGTGTTCATTCCGTACTGAAATATTTCAGATGACTCAATTTTAACAGCTTTATTGTATATTTCATTTTTATCTGTCTGATATTCAACAATTTTATTTGAAATAGCAAGTCCAATCATCAAAAGAATTGCAATAATTGATATACTTACAATTATTTCTCTTTTGGTAATTTTAAAATCATTTTTGTGAAATTCCCAATTTCCATAGCCATAAGTTTTGTTATTATAAAATCTCATAATCAATCACCAAACAAATTCTGAGGCGCATCTACAGGAGCGTTATAATCAAGATAGTTATATTCCTGTTCTTCATAACCCAAGATGTTAAGGAACAATCTGTTTGGAAACTGTCTTATGTAACGATTATACTCTTTGACTGACTTATTATAGTTACTGCGATATTCAGCAATGAGATTTTCTGTCATAGACAACTCATTCATAAGCTGCTTGTAATTTTCATTTGACTTCAATTCAGGATATGCTTCTGATACTGCTGTAATTGCAGTAGTTACATTTTCAATGTCTCCAGTTGACCCTCTTCCTTCAACGATAGCAGTGAGGGTATTGGCTTCGTGCTTATCATATTCATTGACACAATCAACAAGATTATAAATAAGGTCTACTCTGCGCTTTTCCTGTATTTTTATATCTGACTGTGCCGTATTCACCTGTTCTTCAAGAATAAATGCTCTATTCTGAGAACTTTGAATACCGAAGATTGCGAGTACAATAACGAGAATTGCGCTAATGGTGATAATAATTCCTAACTTCATTTTACTTTTACTCATAGCTTTATTTTCCTTTCATCAAATACTGTTTTTATTGTAGAATTTTGACTACATATAGTAATGTCTTAAATGCAGAACACTATATATGGTGTTCATTTTAATAATTTGTAATCAGCACTTCTACATCTTTGGTTTCTCGGTCTTTCTTATGATAATTACAATTCAAATAGTCTCCAGATAAACAGTGAATATTGTATTTATCTTTCCAAACATCTAAAAACTCATTATCATATTTTAAGTTATTTGACAAAGCCCATCTTGTTCCCTGCTCGTTCAACTTGTCCAGTAATTCATAAAGCTTCCTTTCGTGTTCAGCAGTCCAACCCTCAAAGCCTCTCCTACCGTCATTGTAGTTACCAACAGAATTATAATAAGGTGGATCAAAATATATCAGATCATTCTCGTCAAAGTCTGAAAAATCGAAATCAAAAGCGTTTTTAGATAAAACTGTTACAGGTTCTTTATTCTCAAACCTCTGTTTCAAAATAAATAAGTCCTGTCTCTGCCTATCAGAAAAATAACTGCGATTTTTGCCAAAACTGCTATTGTATTCGTGTTTACTGTTAAATCGAAACTGATGATTAAATGAATGACACATCAAAGCGTATAATGTAATCCAATCTTTTCTACCGTTGTTGTAATCATCTCGTAGTCTTTCAAATCCTTCCTTGTTTGTCATGCTTAAATCATATTCTGAAATAACGTTTTCGATCTGTTTAATTATTTCATCATAAGGTGTTGAGAACAATCCCGACACGATATCTGAAACATAAGGATTAACATCATTATATATGTAATGGTCTGCTTCTGCGTTCATTAAGACTGTTCCTGAACCGCCGAAAGCATCTACAAACATTGAAGTCTTTTTAGGAAACAAAGGTATAATTTGTTTGATTAAGCGATATTTATTGCCTACATAATTTATAGGTGACTTTATATATTCCTGATTTATTTTTAACATCTCCTTCTGTCAATGAAATTTTTGTTTTATATCATATTTAATTATTAATATGCCTGCTTATTAATGTTACTAAATGACCGATTTGCGTTACGAAAAGAGACAGTGATCCTATTATATATAACGTAAAACTGTTTTCAGTAGCCGAAATAATAAGTATAATCAGAGAAACAAAAAAACAAATACAAATTACAAACAAACTACGAGTAAATTTATCCCATTTCTTCATTTACCTATCTCCTTTTAGGCTCTTGTCTATAATATGACAAGAGCCTATTTTTTACGGATTTTAAAAGTTAGGTTGTATTTGTTTTCTTTGTTACCTCATCAAGTTGATTCTGCAAAACAATATTTCTGAGCGATTCTGATATAAAAAGTAATGACCAAACTATATCGTACCACTTATGCTCTTTTGTTGTAATTGCAATTACTATTGAAATTATTGCTCCTAACAACACAATTAAATTAAATGCACAGATCATCTTAATTGTCTTCTTTTTCATATTACACCTCTTTCTTAATCACAATAAAGAATTACTTTGTTTTGTTTAAGACTTTCCTGAACGTTGATGATGCGTTGATTTGAACTTCCTCGCCAAGCTAATGAAATATCTCTTTTGTCCTCTTCATATCTGCCGTCAACAAGGACATTAATGTTAGACAAAACATTTGTTATATAGGCGTTAAAATCATTTTCTTTATCGTCATAAATACATTTTAAAAATTCCCAAGTATAACCTGTATATAACCATTGCATTTTGTTTGGGTATTCGGTACGAATATAAGATGTTATTTTGGATATTGTATCTATGTTTTTAGGGTCAAGTGGATGCCCACCCGAAAGGGTTAGTCGAGAGATATAAGGCTTATCAAGTGCTTCGAGAAGTTTTTGCATTGTATTCTCTGTAAAGGGCTGTCCTGCATTGAAATCCCACGTCTGAGGATTATGACAACCGTGGCAATGGCAGTTGCAACCTGAAACCCAAAGTACAACTCCTATGCCTGTGCCGTTAGCAGTATCATATTTACTGATTTTTATGTAATTCATTCGCCATCACCAAGATGTATTACACGTTCTTTTATTTCTTGTGTCCTGCCTTGATTCCAAAAATTTGAACCAATGTCCTTTATACCCTTACTTTCGTAATATTTAAAAGGGAGTAGACTATACAATCTAATAACTTTTTGTCTTTATGCTGGATAAGAAAAATTGCTAATAAACTTACCAGTATCGTCTCGTATTACATGCTTTAATCTTTCTGTTTGATATGTATTTTCTTTAGCAGTACACCATTCAAGATTTTCAACTCTATTATCATTTCTAACACAATTAATATGATTTACATATTTTTTATTATCGGGATTATCAATAAACATTTGTGCAACTAACCTATGTATATATAAATCTTTTCTTTTATCAGTTGATGTTTGGCGAGCATATATTCTCGCATATCCTTTATTTGTTAATCTTGGTTTTATTTCATATAAGGCAACTGTATTGTTTTTATTTCTATTTCCTTTTCCAAGATTACAATATGCTTTACCAGTGTTGCTTATATAATATCCTTTAAAATCAGGTATAGGTTTAATATCTTCTATATTATTTCTTCCTCTATTCTTTATAAATTTTATTAGCAATTTTTTGTTATTAGTAGGTATTATAGTCGTTGAACGTCCTCCATCACCATTATGTGTTAAAGAGTTTCGATGCGTTTGAGTGACTTGCACACTCGGTTATCCCTATCCTAATTACTTTTTATGGTTTCTATCCTGTCGGACTGTTGAATTAAAAATTCATACCACCATCACATTTACCGTTTCCAGTTCTGTTGTGGTGAATTAGGGTTATGGGGACTTCCCCGCAATTTAACCTATTTAACGTGGACTACATCAATTCAATCCACAAGTTCTTCTCGCTACATTGAGCTTCTTTTCGTCTCTATTACCACAATTAGGACATTCCCAGACGAGCTTGCCTGTATCTTTATCTTCAATAATCTGTATCTCACCGTCAAATCCGCACACCTGACAATAATCAGATTTTGTGTTGAGTTCAGCATACATTATGTGATCATAGATAAACTTAATTACTTCAAGTACTGCTTCAATATTATTGTTTAGATTAGGGACTTCTACATAACTAATAGCTCCACCAGTTGAAAGCGACTGAAACTCAGATTCAATAGAAAGCTTTGTAAAAGCATCAATAGGCTCGGTAACGTGAATATGATAACTGTTCGTGATGTAATTCTTGTCCGTTACGCCCTTGATTATGCCAAAACGTTTCTGTAAACACTTTGCAAACTTATATGTAGTTGACTCTAAGGGTGTACCGTAAATTGAAAAACCAAGATTAAGTTTTTCATTCCATTCGTTACATTTTTCATTCATATGTTGCATTATTGTCTTACCTATTTTTTGACCTTCGGGTTCAGTCAATTTATACCCTGATAAAGCATAAACACATTCCCAAAGACCTGCATAACCAAGAGAAATACTTGAATAACCACCTGTAAGGTATTTATCAATTACTTCACTTTTTTTAAGTCTTGTCAATGCTCCATATTGCCAAAGAATAGGTGCAACATCTGATGGCGTACCTTTAAGTCTTTCATATCTGCAAATCAAAGCTCTATGACAAAGTTCAAGACGTTCATCAAATATCTTCCAAAACTCCTCAAATGAATTGTGAGGGTTATTTCTTTTAGCTGTAAGTGCAACATCAACAAGGTTAATTGTTACAACACCTTTATTAAATCTTCCATAGAATTTATAATTTCCGTTTTCATCTTTCCAAGGGGAAAGGAAGCTTCTGCACCCCATACTTGTAAAGCAATGACCATCTTTAAGCTGCTTCATTACCTTTTCACTAATATAATCTGGAACAAGCCTTTTTGCAGTACACTTTGCAGCAAGTTTAGTAAGATACCAATATGGCGAATCCTCGTGAATATTATCTTCTTCAAGAACATAAATAAGTTTCGGAAAAGCAGGCGTGATCCAAACTCCTACTTCGTTCTTAACTCCCTGATAACGCTGTTTAAGTACCTCTTCGATAATAAGTGCAAGGTCGTGTTTTGTTTGTTTATTCTGTACTTCATTAAGATACATGAATACGGTTACAAACGGTGATTGTCCGTTTGTTGTCATAAGTGTAACTATCTGATACTGAATTGTCTGAACGCCACGTTTAATTTCGTCAAGAACACGATTTTCAACAATTTCATCGGATACAGCTAAACCGTCATTTATGAATTGCTGTCGTATTTTCTTTCTTGAAATATCAACAAAAGGAGCAAGAGCTGATAAAGAAACGCTCTGACCACCGTACTGATTACTTGCTACTTGTGCAATAATTTGTGTTGTAATAGTACAAGCAGTTGCAAAACTATGAGGTTTTTCAATCATTGTGCCTGAAATAACAGTGCCGTTCTGGAGCATATCCTCCAGATTTACAAGGTCACAATTGTGCATATGCTGTGCGAAATAATCCGCATCATGGAAGTGGATTATACCTTCGTTATGTGCCTTAACAATATCATCGGGAAGAAGAACTCTATTTGTTAAATCCTTTGAAACCGTACCAGCCATATAATCTCTTTGAGTAGGAAGTAATGTAGGATTTTTGTTTGAATTTTCTTCTTTAACTTCTTCATTAGCACATTCAATAAGTGTAAGAATAGTATCATCGGTATTATTCATTGTTCTTGCTAACATTCTCTTATATCTATATGTAATATAAGCCTTTGCAACTATACCATCATATTCAATAAGAGCATTTTCAACAATATCCTGTATCTGTTCAACAGTAACTTCCTTCATAAGCTGTATTTTACTTAAAACGAAGTCAGTAATTGCTTCAGCGTCTGACTGATTTGTCTTATAATTAGGATAAACCTCCTCATACGCTTTCAACACAGCGTTGTAAATCTTGTTCTTGTCAAATGGAACTTTATCCCCATTTCTTTTTATAACTGTCATTTAATCACCCTTTCATTTGTGATAACCAGATTGATGGATTAATTGCTCTGTCGTCAATGTAAACATCTGCTCCGATTTTTCTGCAATCATTTCCCCACTTTTCAATTCTTTCGGGAGTATTTTCATTGACATAATCAATTGGAACATCCTTCTCTTTGCACCAATTTACAGCGTCTTCAAGTTCTTTGCCCTCACGACAAGTCCAGAGGATAATTATTGCACCTTTCTTTTTAGCTTCTCTCAGGATATGTATTGTCAAATCAATAGGTTCGACAATCTCTGGATAGTGTGTTACGGCAATGGTATTGTCGAAGTCAACCGCTATAACGCAACCAGTTAAATCTCTGTCTTCATAGATTGCTGTTTCGTCAGAATCTAAATTGACTTTGGCAAGCATATGATAATACATTATGGAAGCTAAGATAACTGATGTAATAATTATCACAAGTACAATTAAAATTATATAAACTACATTCATATATCACCTCTCAAAACAAATTGATTTTACAAAATCCAACGTATTTGCTTTCAGATCATCAAGAGTGCCTGTATTGTCAATTATATAGTCATACTGATAATCTTCTGCTACTGCTTTATCGGCAACATTATCTGCTGTAATTTTCTTATTGGATTTAATGAAGATTGTTTTTGCGTTAAACTTTTGCTTTAAACGTTCAATCTTTTTAGGTTCTCTGCAATCAATAATGAGCCATTTACCTTCGAGCCAATCGTTTTTGAAATCGTCTGCAACATCACAACAATCTTTAAATGGAATATCATCGTATTCCTCAAGAGCATTGTTTATATTGCAAAGGAGCTTTCTCATTTTATTGGTTTTGTTATTAATGTCAATACCTACACTATCAAGCATATTTCTTGTGAAATCAACGTAAGAGTAATGAACCGCATCAATACCAAAGTCATTTATGTATTTTACAAAGGTATCTTTGCCTGTGGAATGAACGCCATTTAATATAAATACCATCTTATTCACTTTTTATCATCTCCTCAAGTCTTTTATGTCTTCCACAACTTTTATTTTCAGGGCAAAAAGCAATGGTATGTATTTCACATTTAGGAACACAATATGGTGCAAGTTCGGGGCAAGCATCAACTACACACTGTTTCATTTTCTGTGCAAGTTCCCTTATCTCCCACTGGCTACGGGTACAAAGTCTTTCGTTAAAGAAATGCATAAGATTTCTGAAATCAAACGAGCAATCGATGACAGTGAAACAAGCATTAGGAAGTATCATTCTTGCGTCTTCAGCAGGAATTCCAATTGAAATAAGATCATTATATGAGGTTTGAATACGTTCCATGATATTTTTATATATAGTATCTGCTGATTTATTATTTGAAACTGTTTTAGGCACTACATATTCAAAACCATCCTCAACACAATATCTTTGACTTCTTACTTCAAACTTGCCTGTTCTGTGACGTGTTATCTGTGCTAGCAAAGCTCTTGATACGCCTTCAATATGAAAATGGAACTGTGCAAATTCCATTACTGATAAATGTCCTGAATTATAGCAATGTTTTACTATCTTGCCAGTAGATGATGGTTTACTGTTATAGCAGTTACTTGCAGCAGATTCCATTGCCAATACAGGATCAGTTGTAAATCTTACAAGTTCTACTTTCAATCTTCAACCCTCCACTTATTAAACTGATTAAGCAAATTACTAATAACAGTACTGTTTTCTGTTGACTTAATTTCAACATCGATCGGTTCACTTAAATTGAGAGAAAACAGTCCCATAAGCGACTTGCCATCAATTACAAATCTACCACGTTTTACGAGAATTTCTGTTGATTTGGGGCAAGTGCTTGATATTTGCACAAACTCTTCTACATCCTTGATTGTTACGAGCTGCACTTTAAAGGTTGCGATACTTTCAATAGTATTCATATATTATTTCCTTTCATTCATTGTTTTTTAATTCACTATTTTTATAGTTATTATAATCGTTTGATTCATTAAGCTTAATTTCATTTTGTTTATGATTATACTCTTCACACTGTTTAGTCATTCTATCTATGTACTCATTAAAATGTCTCTCCCATCTTCTGCGTCTTTCTCTTTCTGCATCTGTCAACACTTTTAATTTCCAATCCTTTCTATTGTTTTTATATTTCCATTTAAATAATCATGATGTCCAACTGTACCAAGAACCTGTGACATTTCAGCCAGCACATCTGTATCAACAATAAATTCAAGAACATTGCCGCTTACAAAAGCTCCATTTTCATCATAAACTGGTGTATATTGATTAAAATAGTCCGTATGGCAATCTTGCTTAATATCCCCTACCGTTACAGTAATTTCAGAACCGCTCTCGAATATGATCTTAAAACGATCACCGCATTCAGAGGTATAATATGTTCCCATTGCAACTATATAGTCATTTTCTGTTCTACGAAAGCCATCGTTATCTGTCCAAGCATTCTGTTGGATTTCCCACTGCTTTGTAGTATCATCTGTGATGCATCTATAATCCATATAGGCTTTGAATGATGTATCACAAGCAGGAACATCATAATATGAAATTGCTATTTTATTTGCAATATTTTTTGCATTTAAACTTTCATTTGCGTTCACTGGTTTCATATTTAATTTAATATCATACTCGTGAGTGATTACTTCTTGCTGTATTGCACTATTTTTTTGATCACAATGAATATTTGAAGTACTATCCAAAACAAGTTCTTGGTTATTTCTAATATTTTTTATTTCCTGCTTTAATTTATTATACTGAATTCCAGTATTAATAGTAGCATAAGCTTGCATTGCAAATATAAATGCTGTCATTAAAATTATGGTGGTCTTGGCTTTTTCATTTTTCATTTTTCACGGCTCCTTATTTATGTATAATTCCCATAGTTATCATAATCAATCTTTTGAAAACGTTCTTGCAAACACGATTCACATATCTGCTCACCGCCTACATCAAACAGTTTTTCGACATCTTCTCCGCAATTATCGCAATAAAGATGTACAACATTCTTTTTAGAACAGCTGTCTCCCAAGCACCCCATTTCAGTAGGACAGTCTACGCACTCATTCTCAACTTTTATCATATATTTTTATCACCTGCTTTATTTATATTATAATTATAGCACATTTATTAATTGTGTCAAGCGAAATTTTATTCAAATCCAATCCACTATGGGTTTGCCAGTAAATCCTTTCTCCCATATAAACCAACAATAGCAAACCGCTGACGATTCCTTACCAAATACGCCGTTCTTACCACAATTAACTCTATTTGTAAAAACATAAATTTTCTTTGGAGGATATTTCTCAAATAGCTCTTTGCGTTTTTGACTTTCAAGAAATTGTATCTTGAGAAACATGGCTACTTTTACAGAATCCATTGATATATCAAGTGCGTGTTCTACAAATTCAGTTGCATATTTATAGGGTGGATTTGTAATTATATCAGGAGACATCTTATCCGCTGAAGCAGTAAGAAAGTCAAGAGTTTCTATTTTACCATTGGTTCTGTCAATAATATCTGTACTTCTTACTTTATAGCCATTCTCTTCAAGAGTATTTGAAATATGTAATTCGCCAGCGGCACATTCCCATATGTAATGATTAAACTTTTCTTTTTCTAAGAGCTTTACAACTGCAGAAGGTGGTGTTGCATAGTAATCTTCGCTTTGACGATCTGTATCTGAATGACTACTTGCTGACAGAATGGAGAACACAGCTTTTGAATTGCCTGTCCAGTCTTTGTTATTATCCAAATTTAACATCTCCTTTATATTTTTAAGGTAATTTAGTTTCTTATGTGCTTTCACCTATTCCATAGGTTTTATACAGTTCTTCTTTACATTCTGCAATTGCTTCATCAACAATTCTTTTACATCTCTCGGTATCATTCTTTAGCCATTTATCTTTGAACTTGTTCTTTGCTTCAAGATAATCTTTTTCACAAGTATCACCTGATTCGTACCAATCATATTCATGAATAAGGTCAAGCACGTCCCAGACAAGCTGTGAAATTTCTTTGTCTTCAAACACGTTTCTTGGTTTGTCAGACCAACCGAAGATTTCTGATTTGAGCTGACTATCTATGTAATTGAAACATCCACCACTCATTTATTTCACCTCCTAAAAATTAGATTTTTACTTGCATTTTTTTACATTTAGTGATATAATTGTACAAATATATCACTAATAAGGAGTAGTATTTATGACAAAAATTAGAATATTTGAAAAAATCAAACAAAAAATTCCAACAGAAACGACTGATTGGATCAGAATTAGTCTATCGTTTTTTCTTGTAGGAATAATTTTTCTAATCTTTCAACTCATTGATAAACCTAATTCAAGCAATTTTACAACTATAAAGCTTTTGACTTCAAATATGTTTACACAATCTTTAATTACTTTCCCTTATATTTATAATAAGGATGGAAAGGATATACTTACAATTGTTATTATAAAAGTTGTTGCTTATTTACTTTATACATCAATTACTGCTACAATAACTCTTTTATGGTTAGAATTAATACAAATTTCAGATGAAGCAATTATCACGCTATATTCTTTTATAGTGGCTGTTTTAATATTCTTTTTAATAGAAGTGACATTAAGGTCATTGTTTCGTGTAATCAAAAAAATTATCGAGAAGATAAAAACATATTCTCAAAAAAATAACAATGGAAACATTATTACAACATTAAAATGTTTTTTTACTGGTGCAGGAATAGTTACAGGATTTGTAATTGCTATACTTACTATAGTCAAAACAACACTTGAAATTTTTGAGATAATTTCAAAAGCTTGATATAATTTTTAGCTTTACAACAAAAATGTTTATTTGCTTGTAAGAGCCTTTTTAGCTTCTTTCTGAGTGAGAAATGCAGTCTTACCTACACCTTCCCATTTGAATGTCGCAGTATATCTGTGGTTATAACTTTTACCAACTTAAGTCCAATCTTCTTCCATTGTCAGCCCTCCAAAAGTTCGGGGTTGTCGTGGATATTGCCGATGACTTCAACAACAGAACAATCATTTTCTTCTTGATTATAGTTACACATAAGTTCCCATAGCGAACAAAAATTATCATTTTGGCAGAAATGCGGATTGTTATCGCAGCCTGTTATAGTGTGTATTTTGCTATCAAAATAATCCCAGTCAATAAAAGGGCTTATCCCAACACCAAATGTTGCACATTCGTTGATTATAATTCCCGTCTGGAAGTCCAATATTTTTACAATATCCCCCTCAAAAATTTTCGTGCCGTTCTTGTCGGTAAGACCTGTGAACTGTCCGACAGTTTCGGGGTCGACCTCAAACATTGTACCATTAACGTTATTGACATAAGACATATTGGATACATGGACAGATGTGCAAATAAAACACTTATTATTATCAATTACCAAAGATCCATAGACAAAATTATCTTTTATCACCCCTTGTGTTACAAGATCAGGACGTATGCCTACTGCATCAGCAAATCTTTCAGTAAGTTTGCCACGAAATAAAATTTTACGCAATTACACAATCTCCTCTCTTAATAAAACTGTGATTTTATTGTATAAATCATACCCTTGAAACCCAGTATTAATGGGCATTTCAGAAAATTAATTTTTTGCAACAATATCACCTTGCCTTACAGCTCCACATATAATCAATAAACTCATCAAACTGAAACCTTACCTGATCGGAAACATCTATCTTGGCTTCATTTTTATAAATTTGCTTGCCGATATGTTGTTTTGCAAAACCGAGCCAATCAAAATTTGTTTCATTTGTGACTTCTATCTTTTCATTATCGGGGTTACTGCTACCGCACCAAGGGTAAAGGAATACACGATCATCATCGGTAAGTCTAACGATAAGTTCATATTCTGATTTCGACCAAAAATAATATAGAAGTTCTCCTCTTATAGCTTTAGCAAAGTCGGCTTTATCTTTACACTCTCTCGCTGCCCTATAGACATATTGTGTAAAACTACCGTGACGGAAGATATTGAATTTTTCAATTTTATGTGCATTTATATTGTAAACGTAAACATAATAAGTTATTTTTATCATCTCCTTTCAGCTGTTACTATTTTAATTTTTACACAAAAAGCATCACCGTGTCATTTTATTTACATATCTAGAGATTATAATATATAAAAATTATACATTGGAGGTGATACAAATGCCAAAGGATCCTGATTTTTCTTATATTAATGAGAAAGGCAAAAAAGTATCTGGAGCAGCAGCCACACTTCACGAAATTTATACCAATCATGATGGTGTAGGTGATTATAACAATGATGTTGGCGAATCATTTTTAAAAGAATTCATCAAACTTATTTCTAAAACTGCAAATCTAGACATTCAAGCCAAGTCAAAACGTAAAAATATTAAAATCAGTTAATTGTTTCTCCGCCTATATTTATATATAGGCGGATTTTATTTTATTATTTACATCTGATTATATATACATTATATCATATTTTTAAGAAATGTCAAGTGGTTTTACTAAATTCTTTCGATTAATTCTATCATTAACTAATAATCTAAAAACTTGGCTCTGCTTTATCAAATCTCACCGTCTGAAATACTGGAAACTGTAAAGAATAACTACCGTCTTTGTTCTTAGTTTCTTCCTTATACTTAACAGTAACTATCTTGCCGATAATTTCATTAGGGTTATTCCAATAATAATTTCTCTGCTCATCGGTAAACCCAGAACCAACTTTTACAATATTGTCTTTATATTCGCTAAGAATTGCTCCAAGAGTATTTGTATTTTTACCTGTTCCCTGTTCAATATCAATGCACTTTAGGTCACAATCATAGAAGCACTTGACCTTAATAAGTTCTTTGGTTCTCTTGCACTTATATGTAGTATCAAACTGAACCATACAGCCTTCTTTATCTGTGCTTTCGGCATATTCAAGCCACTTCTGTATCTGTGAATGGTCTGTACCCTCGTACCACATTGGTACAATTCTGAGATTTTCGATATTATTTTCTTCTATTTTCTTTGCAATTACATCAATAAGATACTTCTTACGCCAACCATACGTTAATGTACTCTCGCCAGCCATAAACTCATTCTTGGGAAGGCAATCAAAAATTACATATTCAAGACAAGACTTATCAGCATCTTTACTATTTGCAATTCCTGTACCTATCTGAAAGTTTTCGCTGTCTGATTTACCGTCTGTATTTTTACGAATAAGCTCTCCGTCAAATACTAAGTCTGGAAGATTAAACTTCTGAATATCGGCAATTATATGGTCAAGTCCTGTAAATTCTTTACCTGAACGGCTATATAACCTACCATTATAATAGACACATCTTGTTCCATTCATCTTCTGACTTATGTAAATATATTCATTACCTTTAAGTTTAACCTTATCAAGAGGCGTACCAAGCTGCACATCAAATACAGGTACAAATCCTTTACCATACACGGTATTGACAGTTTTAGCATCTATTCCAAGTTTCAAAGACTTAGTTACAAGCTGTCTATAATATTCCCTATGTTCTTCAGACTGTAGGCTGATAAAACCTTGTACTATTGCTATATCACAATCTCTGCCTGTATTATTAGTTTCGAGATAAATCATTAAATCTTGCCACGTCTGAATCGGAGTTGTATCATACTTAACTGATTTATTGAGTTTCTTGTTACTGATTCCTGTTATTACAAACGGATTTAAAAGCCATTTTAATGTAACAGTAAATAAAATGTTTCTTTCATTGGCTTTTAAAATTTCAATCTTTTCTGTTTTTTTGGTTGTTGACTGGAGCTGACTGAATATTTTGAATACGTTAGTCATTTCATTCATTTGTGGAGTCTCCTTTCGATAGTGAACTACCCACCGTCTAAAGCCAGTGGGATTTCTGACTTATTCCTTTTAAACTTAACCAAGTATTTCTTTGCGAAGCCTTAACAGTTAAACATCTCTGAAAAGCACTTGGTTCTGCAATTAAAGCACACTTTTTCTTTGCTCTGGTTATGGCAGTGTACAGCATACATCTATCAAGCAACTTATAATGGGTATTATCAATCAGGATAATTACATTCTTAAACCCACTGCCCTGTGTAAGATGACACGTTAAGCAATAAGCAAGTTCAATGTTTGCAAGTTCTTCCTGAGAAAATGAAAGTTTCTTATCTCCAAAGTCAATTAAAACCTCAGTGTCAGTTTTATCTTTAACTGCTGGAATAATATCTGTGATATATCCAGTTTCACCATTAAAGACATTTTTATCATAATTGTTTGCTCTTTGGATCACCTTTGAGCCAACACGAAAAACTTTCTGTCCATATTTAATTTCTTGTACAGTACCACTTGGGATTAACATATCTTGAATGATATTATTGATTTCAAAAGAACTGTTTGTTCTATCTTTCTTACAAGGTGTGAGAATAATAGTTTCATCGTAACCATCATTTTCAGAAGCTTTCATAAATAACTTTATGGCTAAATCTCTCATACCTTCCCGATTTTCACGGAACATATAGGTCATATCTTGCAATTCACCAGTAACAACCTTTAAACTTGGCGATTCAAGAGGATTTTGCCCGTTTCTAATTTTGACTGAATCTGAAATGATTCCCGATTTTTGTGCTTGCCTAAGAATTTTGGTTAATTTACAACAGGTAAAAGTATTGCAATTGAGCAGATCGTGAAAGATATTTCCACTGCCAATAGGCGGTAACTGACCGTCATCTCCAACGATTATAACTTTACTTCCTTCTCTTATCGCACATACCAAGGCAAGAAAAATCTTTGTATTGACCATTGAAGCTTCATCAAGAATTATTATATCATTAGGAAGCCTATGTTCTTCATTATAAAAGAAACCTACTTCACTATATTTAAGCAACCTATGAATCGTACTTGCTCTTAAATTCGTAGCTTCTGTTATTCTGACGGCAGCTTTCGCAGATAGCGCACAAGCTGCTATCGTATAGTTTTCATATATTTTAGTTAAGCCTCTAAGAATACTACTCTTGCCAGTGCCTGCTTTTCCTGTAATCAATACGACCTGACTATTACAAGCCTTTTCAATCTCTTTCTTTTGCTCTTCAGTATATTCAAAGCCCTGTTCCTTTTCTGCTTTCTGAATACCTGCTGTCATATCAATTCCATAAGTACGCTTATATTCATTAAGAGACTTTAAAATATTATAAATAGCCATTTCATCATTGTACTGAGATTTTAAGCCTATTTTGTCGTCTGAAAAATGCAAAAACAAACCATCTTGTCTTTTTTTCTCTTTAAACATCTTGTAAATTTCATAACATTCGTTAATATTATCTCTAATTGCATTATCCAAAGTGTTTTCGGAAACATATGTATGTCCATCATTATTACCGATATATTCAAGATAATACTTTATAAATGCTATTACTCGTTTCTGAGAAATTTTTATTTCTGGATTGATTTTAAGCGCAAGGTCATCAACTTTTTTAAAGCCAAGTCCTCTTATTTTTGTCATAATATAAGGATTTTCTATAAGTTTTTTCTTTAACAAATGAGGATTTGGCTCAGTTGAAATAAGTTTGTTTATAACATTGTATGTGACACCTAATGGCTGTAACATAATCAAAATATCCGAAATAATATAATTATCAATAATATTTCTCTTGATTCTGTTCCAAGTTATTTCACCTATACCATTAATTTTGGTGTAGTCGATTTCTCTATTATGAAGAACATCGTCAACAACATTGGGATAAACAGTCAATATATTTTTTGCTTGCAATTCTGTTACTTGTGTTTTTAAATATGCGATTTGCTGTTCTTCTGTTTTGGGAATACTTGTTGTCACAGACGATGGTACGTATTGATATGCTTTATATTTTGCATTATACTCACATTTTGCTTGAACGGTATATTTCATTCCGATTGTTAGTCTTTGCATTTTACCAACAAGAGAACTTCCCTTTTTCTTGATAGGATTATCACCAAAAGGGTCATCATAACAGTCATAAAATTCAGGAATCTCATCATCAGTTGTAAAACTATATACTCCCCAATTACTATCTTCGTTATAATAGCGTTCTTGCTGTGGAACAATTTTAAATTCAAGGATTTTATCTGCCAACTTTCATACTCCTTTCCTGTAGCCATTGATAATAAGGCTTAATGTCTTTTACTATAACTTTGTCCTCGTCATCTTTACGGCATTTAATTGTTACTTGTGACCCCTTTTTAATTATATCCTCATATTGTCTTAACTGTGAGTTCCATACTGTTCCCTCAATTAAGCCAAATGTTGAATATACATTTATAAAAGCAAATTGATTTTTATGCTTATCCTTTTTCTTCTGAACTTTTGAAATAACGCCAACTATTGTACATTCGTTTCCTACCTCAACATCTTCAAACTGAACAGTAAGATATTTTAAAGCATCTTTAAAAGGATTGTCGTGAATAAAAATCTGCAAAGTCTCAAATTCCCAAAATGGCTCATCTTCAAGATATTTATTATTCTCGTCAATATATTTTTGGAAACGTATTTCTTGATCTTTATTAAAACTGTCAAGTTTAATCTTATTTACCAGCTTTAATAAGGCATCTTTGTCATAATCATATTTTTTATCACTTTTCCTATACTGTTCAATATCAATTTCATAATCCACAATAAGTTTTGTATAAGGTGGAAGTTTTGAAATCTCTTTGAAAACTAATGGCGAATACAGTGATTTAAGATATTTAATCAAATATTGACGTTTGTTTTTAGTCGGTATAGCTCCTGATTTAACAAGATTTATTATTTGTGCCTTCGTTAAATCCACTCTTTGTAAAAGGTCATCAAATCCCTTATACTTGCCTTTGTCTGTACGTTCAAGGATAATTTCTTTTGCTACCTTTTCACCTATTCCTGTAATTGCAGAAAGCCCAAAAAGCACTTTATTATCATTTACAGAAAAATCAATCTGAGATTTATTTATATGAGGTGGTAGGGTTTCTACGTTGAACTGCTTAGAATCAATTATGTATTTATTTATCATTCCTGACTTATCCTTATTTAAATTAAACAAAGCCTTAAAGAAATAAACAGGATATTTCGCCTTTAAATAAGCAGTCTGAAAACATAATACAGCGTAGCTATAACTATGAGATTTGTTAAAAAGATAACCACCCTTAGTTTTAAGCTCGTCACTGATTGTTTTAGCCAATTCTTCTGAATAACCATTATCAATAATCTCTTGATAAAGTTTTTCAGATTCTTTTTTTACCAGTTCTACATTCTTTTTGCCGATCGCCTTGCGAAAAAGGTCAGCACCTCCATAGCTTCTGCCACCGAAAGTTCTAACAATATCCAAGAGCTGTTCCTGATATATCATACAGCCATATGTACTTTCAAGAATAGGCTTCATGTCTGGGTGAATATACTTTACAAGTGATGGATTATGTTTACATTCAATAAATTCTTCCAACGCACCCATAGAATCAGGACGATACAATGCCAAAACCGCTGACAAGTCTTCCATACTGGTAGCCTGAAGTCGTAAAAGTAAGTCTTTCATACCAGCACTCTCAACCTGAAACACACCATTAGTTAATGCTTTTCCCAACAACTCAAAAGGCAATGTATTATTCTCAAACTCTGGATTATTGATATTTATATCATATTCAGACAAACCTAAGTCATTCTGAATTTCTTGAACCATAGTTAAGGTTTGAACACCAAGTATATCAAATTTGATAATACCTATTTCTTCAACAAGACGTTTATCGACTTCAATGACGTGTTCACCCTTAGAGCCAAGCTTCATTGCCATATAGTCGCTAATATCTGTATCTACTATTCCAACACCGCCAGCGTGACAACTTACGGTTTTTACTCTTCCGCTTAGTTTGCCCGAAATTTCAAGAAGTTCAGTGTATTCCTCGTGTTCTGCTAAATATGATTTATTATTTTCAATACATTCCTGAAAAGTATCATAGGTGAAACGTTTTGATAACTTGTCCATATCTGCGTACTTAAATCCAAGTATCTTACCGACATCTTTAATTGCTACAACAGGCGTTATGTAAGAAAAATTTATGATCTGGCATACTCTGTTTTCGCCATATTTACTGATAAGATAATTGATTACAGTAGGTCTGTCAGATACATCTATATCCAAATCGGGCATAGATATTCTTTCAGGATTAAGAAATCTCTCAAAAATCAGACCATATTTAATAGGGTCAAGGTCTGTAATACCTATTGTGTAACAAACAAGACTTCCTGCGCCAGAGCCTCTGCCCGAACCAATCTTAACTCCGTGAGTTTTTGCATAATTGATAAAATCCCATACAATTATAAAATAGCCATCAAAATTCATTTGATGAATAATACCCATTTCATAATCAATTCTATCTCTTCTTTTCTTTCGTTCAGTTTCCGAAAGAGCATTAAATCCTCTTGTTTCCCACCCTTTTTCAATAAGATTTAAAAGAAACTCATAATTAGAATTAAATCCCTTTGGAAGCGGATATGTAGGTAACTGCGGAGACTGAAATGGCATATGTACTTCTTCAATCATTTCAGCAACAACGTTTGTTTGATTAAGTCCATATACAACATTATTCTTTCCGATTTGAGATGTCATTGTTTCGTAAATTTCATCTTCGCTCTGTAAATAACAACCTTCATAACTTTCAGACAGCGTTTCTGTATCGTGAGCAATTTGAACGTGCCTTGCCTGATAGTATAAATCTTCTTTTGTGGCTGCGTGACTATCTGTTGTTATAATATATGGAGTATTTGTTATTTCAAACAACTTTAGAATCTTTTTGTTGTATTCTGCCTGTTCATTTGATTTATGCGATTGCATTTCAAGGAAGAAATGAGGAAATATTGATTTATATTCTTTAATATATTCAACGCACTTATTAAAATCACATTCTCTTGCAAGTTTTGAAGCAAGACAAGCAGAACTGATGATTAAGTCTTCCGCATAGGGAGCAATATCTGATATTTGAACTCTTGGTTTAAAATAAAAATTCTCAAGATTCGACTTGGTAATTATTTTGTTCAAAGCTTTTCTGCCGTTTTCATTCTTCGCAAGAGCAATAAGGTGGAAATATTTATTATTCTTATCTTTTACAGATGTGTCAAAACATTCATACAGCTCAACACCATAAATAATTTTTATATCAGGATAATCTTTTGAAAGCTGGTCAAAGTATATCCAACTGTATTCGTTTCCGTGTTCAGTTACAGCGTAAGCCTTAATCCCGACTTTGCGGCACTGTTCAAGCATTTCTTTAGGAGTGCCGTAACCGTCAAGAAGACTATACATTGTATGATTATGCAAAGAACTATAACTCATTTGACCACCTCATAATCTTTTATTGTAATCTGCGGAGTAATTATACCTTTATATTCAGATACCTCAACTTGACACAGAGCATTAATAGCAATCGTATCTTCAAAACTTTCAAAGAAATTTAATACAGGGTCATTAGCAGGATTTTTAAACTTTATAATCGCATAATCATCTGTTGTAAATTTCCAAGTATTTTTTTCTTTTCCCATAAGAGAACCTTGATTGGCTTCAAGCACAAGATTTTTTATTATAAGCATTGGTTCTTTTATTCCTGTGCCATAATAATCTTCAAGAGAAGTTATATCTGTAATTATGCTTACATCAAAATCTGTATAATCAATTTCAAAATCAACAGGCAAACGCTTATCGGCTTTTTCACATTTTGCATTAAGTTCTGAAAGAACACTTTTTATATTATCACCTTTTATCTCAACGCCAAATGCACCTTGATGTCCCTGACACCAATTAAATTTATTTGTACTTTCAAGAAGGTCTTTAAAATTTGATACATAACTGTTGTCAAAATTTCTTGCTGACCCCCGAAAGACTTTATTATTCTCGTCAGTGCTATATCCCCGTAATACCAAACAGGGCTTTTTAAATTTGTCAGCAAGTTTCATTGCAACAATTCCAGAGAATACATTGGGAATATCATCGCCTTTAATAAACAAAACCGAATTATTACTTGCAGAATACTTTTTTTCAAGATTAGGAAGAAAACTATTTACTTGTTTGTCCTGTCTTGATTTAGCATTTTTGCAAAGTCTTACTGCTCTTTCATATATTGTTTCTGCTGTGGGAGTTGTTTCTCCTCGCTTCTTATATTCAAATTCCTCGTCCTGTTCCGTAAATGCTCTAAACATCAAGTCCTTTTCTTCGCTATTACCAACTCTACACATTGCGTTTATTAAAGAAGTTATGCAAAAAGCTACTGTATGTGGATTGACCTTACCTTTCATTAAAAATGTCTGAGCGTTGATAAACTCTTCAAAGCACTTATTTGTTATTATGTTCAATCCTTTATCAATCAGTCTTTTCGTTTCAAATGAGCGCAAGTCCATTACATCTGAGATGTTTGCAAGAGCTACTAAATCAAGGTAATTATCGGCATTATCAGTCCAATAATATTCATCAAGTGCCTGTAAAAACTTATATACCACTCCAGCTCCACACAATTCTTTATTGCCATAATTAGTGCTACACTGATTGTTTACTACTATTGCATATGGATTGTCCTTTTCTTTTTCGTGATGATCTAAGATGATAATGTCAATACCCTTTTCGGCAAGCATCTTACACTGTTCTGTGTCATTTGTTCCTGCATCAGGGATAATTAAAAGTTCCGTACCTTCTGGAATTTCAATATCACTTGAAAGACCGTGTTGTTTACCTGAGTGTATAAGATATGTAATATTAGCGTCCTTGTCAATATGTGATTTAATATACATATAAATCATAGAAGCACTGCATTGACCGTCAACATCGCAATCCACAACAATAGATATTTTACTATGTTTCTCCATATGCTTTACAAAGACATCTACAGCATCATTGATATTATCGAGTTTCCAATAAGGTATTATAACGTCATCAGTCAGATGAGTATAAGTTTTAATATCAGTAATTCCCCTGTTTTCAAAGATGCACCCTTTTATATCAGTAATATCATTTCGTCCACAAACTTTATAATTCACACAATCACCTTCCAGTTTTTATTATTTTACGACAATTCTCATTAAGCTTTTTAAATTTTTGAGGATCATCGGTAGGACTTTCTTTACTGTCTAAAATGTTCTCGCTATCAACAATAGCACTTATTTCAATACAGTCTATAAATTTATCTGCTATGTCATTAAGTTCATCATTTTGAACATCTTTATCAAAACAAAAAACTATATGGGAACAAAGCCTTGTCAGCATATCAATTTGGTATTGTGTAATTTTCTTTCCGCAAGTTGCTACACAATTCTTTATTCCCATAGTCCAAAGCTGCATTACTCCTTTTTCTGCTTCAACAACATAAACACTATCCGACTGCTTGATATATTTTTCAGATGAATAAAGTCCATACAAAATTTTGGCTCGATTACAATGTTCAAGATATAAGTATTTTGCACGATGTTCTTCCTCGGTCATTTCTTCATTATGCAGGAACAATCTGCCCTTAACTCCAACCAAAGTGCCAAACTCATCTCTCACTGGAATTGTGATCCTATTAGAACAGTCATCATAGCCTATTTCAAAAAGCAACTGTGTTTCATATGATATATTATCCTTTAGAAAAAAGTCATTTACAAAAGGCAAGTAGTACGACAGAATTTTTTCTGAAATAGGTTTGATTGGTTTCATCTCATCATAATCAGAATCTCCAGATGCCATTTCTTCAATCAGTTTTGTAAATTTAAGACTTTCAGGTAAATCATCATAATCGTCTGTATAATAATCAATATTACACCAATTACAAACCTTACATATTGCTTCGTAAAATGTACAGTTTTGAAAAAATTGAACTAAATCAAAAATATCTGCAACAGATTTTTTGCTTATGTCTCTGGTATAATCAACTGTTACAAGTCCTTCATTAAGATAGATTGTTATGGCAGAATTGTTATCTCCATCGGGATTTGCACATTGATACCACTCTGTTTTTTTAGAGATATGATGACAACCAAGTTCTTCAAGTATAATAGGCACATAGTTATTCTCTAATATTTTTTCTTTAAGAACCGGTATATCCATTTATATCTCCTACTTTCTTCTTAGTTCTCCTACCTCGACCCAAGTATTCAAGTCAAGATCAACTTCAAAAATCACTTTTTTCTTACAGCCAAATCTATTTTTATCCACATTGGCAGCGTAATAACGTTTTCCTGCCTGTAATTCACACTCAGCGTCTTTTCCCCATTTTTCATCGTGTTGCACATAACGATACTTGTGAAAATCATTAGGACTTATTTCTTTGAAAAGAGCCATTGTCCATACAATATGTTTAAGCTGCTTTGCATTTGCGATATTATTTGAATTAAGCTCGTCAGGTTTACAAAATTCCGTATCATCTGTAAGCTGAATTGATAAATACCCAAACATTTCAAGCTGCTTTGCAATATCTGTCAGTTTAGTAACTGTTGCTTTCAACGCAGCCCAATCGCCTGTTGCTTCAACATCTTGTTTGCAAGTATCATAGAAAAAATATTTTGCGCCGTGAGTCAGGTTTGCTTTTCTTATTTCAAATTCAAGAGTTTTATCATCATATCCTGAAGCCATATCTTTTACAAGAATCAGCTCATTGGTTTCTGCTTCTATCCATTCAGCAATTTTCATTATCTTATTATATTCTTCTGAGTTAGCAGAAACTCTTTTTATGTATTCTTCTGTGGTTTCAGTTGCTTCACCAAAATCATCAGTTTCCTGATATATGTATTCACCTTTGTTATTTTTATAAAGTCCAAGCGTCAATTCTTTTTCAGGCTTTTTTAATTTTATTCCGTGAAGCTTTTGAAACTCTTTATTGTTTATAATGGTTGTGACTAAGCACTTGCGTAAATCTTCGACACCCATTTCATTGAGCATTACAAATACTCTTTCGTGATTTACAAGCGTTAAATACGCTATAATCATTGTCATAAAACGTGTTTTACCAGCGTTAGAAAGCATACCAACTGCCATAGTCGAGCCAAGTTTACACCCACGAAAAATATCATTCAAAATGGGAAAAGGCAAAGGAACACCCAAGTCTGGTTTTTCCATACAGGAAAGTAATGTCTCTTTAATATGGCTGTTTAATATCTCAGCTTCTTGATTTGTAAGAATAACCGTATGAATACGATCTGCTTTACCTCTAATAAGCCTATAAATATCCGATGCAGTGAACTGTTCAAATTTTTTGTGTTCTACAATTTTTGAAATATCAAATCCGTTGCGCTGATACTCTCGTAAAAGCGAGTATTTCTTTATAATTTCCTGATATTTTTGAATATCATCTGTAATAGCAAGTTTTATCCAACTTTCAATAGTCTTCCAACCACCATATTTCTTAAACGTTGATAGTCTATCAGGTTCTTCCGAAAAATATGTAGATACAGTAGTTTTATTAAAGGTCTGACTTCTTGTTTTATAAATTATCTCAGCAGAATCGTAAAAAAAACGTGTTACTTCATCTGAAAAATCATATTTGCTGCGGACATACTGACCATAATTGACCAAAAGATCAGGCTGTTTGTAAATACAACCCACAAATAGAACTTCTGTGGGAACATTTGCGACTAAATCCATTTACTCACCTACTTATATTTCGTCCAAAATGCTATCAATATCAATTTTGTCGTCATCTTGATTTGAAACATTTTTTACGACTTTAATATTGTCATAATCAATATGTATCTCATTTTGATTTAACTGTGTCTGAGAAAGTTTTTGTTCTTCCTTCCATTTTAAATAACTGTCATACCGAGAAAGAATAATGGCAAGGTCGTAGCTAATTCGTGCTATTCCTTCTATTTCTTTTCCACAACGTTTATTTTTGTCATGAACCTTTTGGAGATACGGCATCTTTTTTTGCCACATATCCCATAAATCTTCAACTGGAACTGGTTTGTTTAAATTCTTATATGTTCCTTTATAAACTTTATCAAGATTAATAAAAAAGGATTTTGGTAAAAAGGAAACTTCATACTGAGCATAAATCCAGTCTGTAAATTGAAATCTTATATTTTTTTCAATTTTATCTTTTTCTGCCTGTGCCTTCGTTTTTCTACCCAATTTTTCACCGCCTTTAGTAAAGAAAGACAGTAAGGGAACATTCCCCTACTGTCCCTTTAGGTCAATAATAAACTTAAATCTTTGAAATGATTTCGATTATATGATTGAGAACATCAATATCTGTAATCTTTTTAATTTCAGTAGGTTTGATAGGAAGCTCGGCAGATGTAAGAGCCTCTTTTGCCTTAGTCTTGCCAACAGGGTTAAGGTTCTTCATAATTTCACAAATTCTTTCAATAGTCTCCTCAATCTGGTTTGTGGACTCATCAGTATCATTTGTAGAATTTACAGGCTCTCCAAGCTTACCTTCGACTTCCCTCGAATAAATATCCTGCTCAACATCAACTGCCTTTGTCAAATCATTATTTACGGAAAATTCCTTCTTATCCTTGGTTCTATCAATAACAACCTGCCAATCCACAAGTGAAAGGTCTTCGACAGTTTCCTTATCGTGTACACCCGTTCTATCCTTACTGATATAAGAACAGAAATTACCGTCTTCGTTGATATACATTCTAACAACGGTCTTAACGTTGTAGTTCATCTGCTTAAAGCCGTCAGGAATTTTCTTGCCAGTGCAAACACTTGTGATCTGTCCATCATCACCCTTAACAGAAACCTTTTCATCGGTTTCTCTTGCTGTAATAATATAATGAACTCCGCAGCTCATAAGGTCAAGAATTAAATCCTGTCCCTTAAAGTTTACTGTCTGATAATCCTTAAGTTCAAGACCAGCACCTTCAATAGTAACAGTCTTTTCAATTCCTGTAAGTTCCTTCTTCTTTGCCTTAACAGCGTTTCTCTTCTTTGAAAATTCCACGAGTGCCTGCTTTGTAGTCAGGTTAAGAATTGTTGTGCCATCTACTACAATAGCATCAGCTCTGAATGGCTGTCCATCTGCATCAAGAACCACATTTTCAGTCTCGTTACCATTTTCATCAATTTCGTAGAAATCCTCCCTGTTCTTGACCTTCTTAATGTAATCTCTTGTTTCTCCGAGAGACTGAGTATAAACAATATAAATATTGCCTACATCAATACCGTCAGCCGAAAGATTATCAATAAAGTCATCAATAGAACCATTCTCATTATCAATATAGAGAACTCTAAATGGCTTTCCGTCAGGTCTCTTAAAATATGCAAGCTGAAGTGCCAGTGATGACTTACCAGTTCCCTCTTCACCAAAAAGAATCATTCCAAGCTTGCTCTGTGTCTGTGAAGCTATTCTTGCTCTTGCCATATATTATTTATCTCCTTAATTTGAATAATTGTACATTGTTTGTGATTTCTATGGGTTAATTAATCCCATTCATCGTCATCATCTGTAATATCCTTATCAGAAACAGTTCCCCAATCTTCATCATTTGAGCCGAAATCCTTATCAGCAGTCTTGCTTGCCTTTGACTTAGCAATAGCCTTGTCAATAATTTCTTCGGAATATGTATCAGTATCAACGGAATCCTTGTATGCACCAATAACTACAAGAGTTCTCTTTGTAGGATTGTTTATGCGTTCCATAGGATTCTTTGCACCCCAGCCGTCATCTTCGTCTTCAACTTCATCAATATCGTGTTCAACAACAATATTACCATATACCCTTACAGCAGTATAGGGCTTGAGGGTCTTGAGAGTCTTAGCAAGCTTGACATCAGACTTGTCAATAATAAACTCCGCATCCTCAATGGAATTAAAGGCAACAATCTTTGCATTTATTGTAAAATTGCCGTCTTCATTCTTATCAATACCCATAAACACGATAGTCTGTTCAAAGTTGCCCACAACCTTAAAGTCATCAGCTTCAAAATCCACGTCCTTACAAAGAGATACCTGATTGGGAATAAACTTGGTCTGGTGCTTGTCATTATATGTAGAAAATTCGTTCTTACCCTTAATAAATACGCTCATACCGTCCTTTGCAGTATCACCTATGTATTTACAAGCATCATATTCAAATAGTGTCTTCTTGTCGTTAATCTCCTTACCTGTGCTGTCAACAATCTTTTCAAGTCCAACATTTACACCAATAGGCTTAAAGCCGTCCTTCTTGAAGTCAAATCTATTAGCCCACTTTACCTTTTCCGTTACGGTCTTCTTGTTCTTGCCCTCGCCTTCCTTTTTAGAAAAGCACACCGTTTCCTTTTCCATACCATTAAGATTAACATAAATGGTCTTGCCCTTATCAATTTCTACACCGAAATTAACCATTCTCATAGGCTTACCTGTCTTGGTGGTCATCTCAGTATAAAACTTATCCTTTTCTGTGCCTGTAATAATGCCTCTAAGCTGAAAATTACCCTCTGTCTTCTGAAGACCAAGACCGTCATTCTTCTTAGTTGTTTCTGCCATAAATTCAAAATCCTTTCAATATGTATAATTTAATTGTTTTAACGCTCATATTATTATTTGCTTACAATTTTAAAATCCAATAAAATCTTGGTTTTATTGTAAGTTTCATCTCTCGCCTTATACCCTTTCATGCCATTCAAACCTCCTTGAAAGTCCGATGAATACTATATTTCAACGCCCTATTTGGACGGAATTAAGGTAAAATCTATATAAAAGGCAAAAATGCCTGATTTTTGGGTTAATAAAATCAGAATTTTATTAAGTTTTATACTGCTTTGCTATCTCTGCAAAAGCACCCCACATTTTATTATCAAGCATTTCCATACCATTATGTACGTTTAATGCTGATTTCAGATATTCAGCAATACTGCAATCATCATGCCATTCTATTACACTAACGATTTTACCATCCTTATCTGGTTTTGGCTTAACAACCACTTTTTCAAGCAATGCCTTTGTAAGTGTGCCTATATCTCGCCTTAATTCATCTTTATACCATTTCTCCGTAATAGCAAGACTGTCTCCACAAATGATTTTTTCATTGAGAATTTCTTTGGCTTCATTAACGCCCTCTGAAAATTTTTCTTTGTACATATTCAGAAGTCTTTCTTTTGACTCCTCTACATTATCAGCCTGAATATCAATAGCTGTAATTGACTTTAATGCTCTTAGGGCATCTTTATATGTATTGCAAAGTTTCAGTTTGCGTTCAAAGATTTCCGAGAGAAACGCTCCGTTTCCGCAGCAAGGCTCAAGAAATGTTGTATCTATATTATTCCACTGCTCTTGTGGAATAAGGTCACACATTGCCTTTACTTCTCTTGGAGCTGTATAAACTTCTGCAAAATCCTGAACTCTCTGTTTAGATTTAATCTGTTTGTTTTCTTTCTGCATTCTTAATCATCTCCTTGGTTGTACATTTACAATCGGAATATAATCATATGTACCATTTGCTAAAAGGTCTTCTCGCTTTTCCAAACATTTTTCCCAAGTTTTCATTGAATTTTCAGTAAAACAAAAAGGTGTAAAAAGAATTCTTGTTTTCGGAGGCTTGTGGGTGTTATTATAACAAGATGAACATAACTTTGATTCGCTACCATCTGTATTATGCTGTCCATCTAATTTTTCTCCACATTTATAACATAAGCCATAAGAATTTCGTAAGTGTCTGGGAATACCACTATCATTGTTATTATGCCATCTCTGTCTATCCTTTGCAAGACAAACAGAACATTGCTTTCTTCCCGAAACAGCTTCACGTTTCTTACATTTAGTACAAATACCATTGTTCTGACATTTAATTATTCTTAATTTACTATATTCTTTTGCTTTTTCAGCATTATAATTTGTTTTATTATATATATTATGTTTTTCATTACATTCATAACAATAATACCTACCATTAAGAGTGTAAGCATCTTGTTTTCCGCACTCTGTGCAGAAATAATGTGATTTTAACCATTCTCTACGTTCTTTTATATACTGTCTATTATATGCTCGTCTATCTTCAATATTTTTATAAGCCATATTATCACTTCCATTCATCATATGTATATGTAAACTTACCTATTACATGAATTGTTGGATAGGATACTCCGAGAGCTTCAAAAAGATTTGTTATATCATCCTTATTGGTTATATTTATTTTAATACTTTTACTGAGACAAACAGCAGGTTCTTTACCATGGTTTGTATCTACCATAACTGAATCACATTTGTTAAGTAATCTATCCTCAGGGACAATAACTGTATCTATTGTTTTAGAATTTTTATATTCCACTCTTAAAATATTCATTTTAACATCTCCTTTGATATATAATAAAATTTAAGTTTAGTTGGAGCGGAAGTGTGGCGATGAACCACACAGGCGTTGATGTTACTTGTACCTCGCATCTCAGCTTTGGCATCAGGCGTTCCGCAAAAATAACAGATAAAACGCAAAAGATTTTATCTGTTGTGGTACTACCGACCCGATTTGAACGGGCAAGGATTTCTCCGAGAGATTTTAAGTCTCTTGTGTATGCCAATTCCACCACGGTAGCGGATGAGTGCCTGATTATCCTCACAGGCTTTTGGGTGGTTCGTTCTAAAGTTTATCCTCATCCGCTAAAACCACAAAGTTGCTATTCGTCTCGTGAACTACTCGCCTACTCTTGTTCTGCAAACAACTCTAATGTTGCTGTTTTCTCCAATTTCAGATTTGGTGAACCATACGGCACTCGAAGCCGTGACCCTCTGATTAAAAGTCAGATGCTCTGCCAACTGAGCTAATGATTCGTGTTATCTGACTTTTTTATACGGAAGCCAGAGAAACCGTGGGGAGGACATGTCAGAATAAAACTAACATTTGGTTGCCACTGAAGGTTACGCTCCCTCGCTCTTGGGGTCAAATCCCAATTTTCTACTATTAAAATAAGTGGCAATGTTTTTAAATAATAATTATTATTTACTCATTATTCAACTGTATATACATTATACTTGATATTATCCTATTTGTCAAGTATATTTTGCAATTATTTATATAATCATTTTATTATTTACTTATTTATATACAGGAAGCATTTTGGCTTCCTTTTTATATATCATTAAGGTCTTCGAGATTCTCTACACCTTTTCTGAAAGATATATATTCATTTACATTTCGTTGTGCGATTCCTCTTGAGGTTTCATTAAAGATTTCACAATAGGCTTTATAGCCATCCATTGTATTTACAAAAGTATAATCATTTTTTTGCTCATACTGATAGATCTTATTGAACAATCCTGCTTTTTTGATACTTGGTTTTTCAAGTCTGATATCATCGGTACTGCTGCCTAAAGCTTCCCATTTCAGATTTCTTAATTTTGAAAGGCTTGTTGTATTAAACAAATTATCACATTTAAATTTACTTGATATGCCTCTTCCTCTGATCTGCTTTTCCTTATCCTGATCTCTCATATCGATCATCACATCATAGGCTTCTCTGATCATTATTAATTCGGCATCGGACAAAGTTACGTTACTATTATTCATGTTAAGTTGTTTTGAATCAAGGATTGTTTCGATATCTTTCAAAGACAATTTCAGCATATCTTCTTCGGGCATCTGGTTCCACAAAAAGACTATATATGCGCTGTACTGTTTTTGTCTTTTAACGAGGGTATCATACTTTTTTTCGGACAGTTCTGATTCCATTTCCATCAGATAGTTCTCCTCTGCCTGAGAAAGAGTTGATTTTAATTCTGAAAAATCATTAAAAATATTTTTGCCGATATTTTCTTTATTAGCTGAAACCAGTGTTTTTAATCTTTGAATTTCGTAATAGCTATCTGCGATAGGCAAGCCATAATTCTCATTGACCCATTTCTGATAATGTCGCAATGTACTGTATGTTGACTGGATAGTATTAATTTTTTTCTTATCAACATCTATAATTTCGGCGATCTCTTCAGCCTTCATTTCGAGCAAATTCTTTTCTGCTTTATCCAAAGCTGATAATCTTCTCTTATATGGTTCAAGACTTGGGTTATTTTCGATAAGCTTACAGTATTCTTCGTAATAAGGTATCATGTGACCCGTCCTTTCAATATTAACTAATACAATTCTATCATCTTCTTTCTTATTTGTCAAGGGGAAAATTACACTGCATAAGCATTATAATTTCTATTTAATCCGAGACTTGCGGCTATAGCTTTATCTATATAACGCATCATTGCATCACTCAGGTGGCTGACTTTTCCTGAGATCTTTGATTTATCGACAGTCTGAATCTGTTCTGCCATTGCGACAGAACATTTATTCAAGCCTGTTTCGGATGCATTCAGACCGACATGTGTGATCATAGGTTTCTTCCACTGGCTTGACACGGGAACTACGATCAGGCATGGTGAATACTTATTGCCGATATTATTCTGTATAATAATTGCTGGTCTTGTTCCGCCCTGTTCTGAGCCAGTGGAGACACCGAAATTACACCACACGACATCTCCTCTATGATATTCTTCTGTATTTCTATCACACATATAATTTATTATCTCCTTTCAACAGATTTGCTTAATGTTTTTGTTCCACACATATTTATTATAATTTATTTTATCATCGACTGATTATAAAATCATATATTATTTATTTCTAAATTGTAAAATCAATCATTTCCGAGAGATTATTGAACGGCAGCACTCCGTCATCACGGATCTGACAATATTCAAGACCTATCAATTCATCGGATACTACCTCTCCTTCCAGACTATATTTATCATTGACAATGTTTCTTAAAATAGGTTTAAACCACTGTGCGTATTCAATTCCAAGTTCACTGTCATATGTATCTTCCGCAAAAAGCTTGGAATTATCGTTATTCGTTAATCTGAATGTTATTTTATTCTCTGATGGGAACACAGTAAGCATAATTGGGTCAAAGGTTTTAACTGATGGATCGAATATCTGAGCAGAGATCTGTTTGACTTTGCTTGCATCTATATAGGTCAGAAATTTGACATTTTTATCTTTAAAGCAATCAATTAAGCGTGATTTTATATCTTCATTATTCATTTCATTACTCCCTTTTCATTTACAAAATTTCCGTTTGAACTGCCACACTATTCCCTTACAAATATTCTTTCCATAAGGGAATGAGAAAATTTCGCCGTCAGAGTTTATCCATATCTGGTGACTGCCGTTACCTCTTCTAAGGAATATGAAGCCGTTATCTTCAAGCATTGCTGTGAATTTTCTTATATTCATTTTTTATCCTTTCTATTTTACGTTTTGAAGCATCATATCTATAGTTATAAATTTTAGTGAAAATTCCGACTTCTTCTGCATATGATTCTGTATTGCAGACATAGCAAAACACTGGATAAGATTTTTCGCCGTTGATCATATCAAGTGCCAATTTTACATCAGCGTCCTGAATGATATAATATTTATTATCACGAAGACTTACTACAAATGGCTGTACCGAAAGGTTATCTTCTTCGATGCGATTTATCATTCTTTCGATACGTTCATTGTTTGGATTCTGATGATAATTGAAATCGATATGGAGCTGATCTGACATTAACACGGACAGGGCAAATTCATACGGGAGATCACATATTTTCATTATCCGTCACCTCTATAATATCATCAAGATTTACTTCTTCGTATGTATCGTTGAGAGAGTTTATCATAAAACAGATATTTGGTGTTTTTGAAGTTTTGATAAAGCAGAACTGCCAAACATTGAGATTATTTTTCGGGTCATCGTTAATGTGTTCCTTTAACTCATAGGAATTGCCGAGGTCATAACCAACGATATAATAGATACCCTGTTTTCTTTTTATCCTATGGAGGGATTCGGCAAAGATACAAATTTTTGAAAGCAGCTGTGTCTTTTTATAAAGGAATTTACTGTCGTTTTTCAACTCCTCTGCATAACCAATAGAAGAAGCATATTTGTTGAGTATTTCGTCATATATATTCATTCATTTACCTCCATCAAGCCATTGAAATAGTTGTTTGTGTACGATCGGCAAGAGTATCGATAATGATATTTCCGCACACTGTAGGGAACACGGCGGTTATTCTCTCTCCATTCTTCATTTCATCAAAATGCTTTGAAGCATTTTCAGCCCACATTCCGACTATATGAGCATACAGGGCTTTTGCAACTTCCGATGCGAAAGCTGGGTCTTGTTTCTGCTTTTCTTTAAGTTCATCAGTAATTTTAAACTTTCCGATTTTCAACACGATTTATCAGTCCTTTCTTAACACGGGGATTTTCTGTTTATATCCGAGTTTTTGCAATGCGAGATATCTTGTATATCCGTTCACAAGAATATTTTCATCGTCTACGGTTATAGGTTTTATTTCGAGATAGTCAGACAGGGCATAATTTTCGACAGCTGTTTTAACCTGTTTGATATAGAAATCGAGTTTTTCCTTATTGGGCTGGTTATTCTCAAAGCAGCTTGGGACAACGATCCTATCGAGAGTTATCCAATCAACGGAATCGGACAGACTATGGATAAAGTCGTCTCTGGTTGTTTCTTTCACGAGAATTGCTTTAATTTCTTTTACGCCGTCCCTGACAGCTATGATATAATCTCTCCATCCTGTTATAAGGTCATAGGTATCATCTTTATTTTTATGGACTATAACGAGGAGATTTTTATAGGGTTTATTTATTTTTGAAGCATCGGCAGGTTTCTTCTTATGGATATCCGAGACCAATCTGATAGAATCCACGGGGATACTGACAAATCTGCCTTTATTTCCCGAAAGGGTTCTGAACTGTTTTACTGTCATTTATATCATTCCTTTCAAATTCTATATCCTGACAACTTTTCAAATTCTTCTAAGCCGAGGTTGAGGTCGAGCCATTTCTGCTGGAGTTTAACGGGGTCTATCATCATATAGTGCTTTAATGTAGTATCCACGTCAGCATGGGCTACTGCAACTGATGCAACTACGGCGTTTCTGTCATCGTTCCAGCCACGGGAGATAAATTCACAAAAAGTTTTTCTCATTGCGTGAGAAGAATAGTGACCCATTATATTAAGGTCTTTTGTGAGGTTTTTAAGCCATCTGCTTATGGCACTTACTCTCATGGGTGCGATTTCTCGCTCGTTACCGTTCCCGTCATACTTCTCGCCTGTTGTTTTAACGTCAACTATTTCTCCTTTTTCGTCATAGACGAAGTATTTAATATAAGATGTTTTATTTCCATCGCCTCTAAACAGATAATTTTCGGAGGTAAGTCCTTTACGCTCGATAAGATATTTAAGTGTTGTTTTAACAGCTTTATTCAGATACACTGGTCTTGCTTTACCTGTTTTCTGCTCCTTAATACGTTTGACATCGACAATATTTCCGAACTCGTCCATTACGTCTTTAACTCTGAACGAAAGGATATCACCGCAGCGATAGCCTGTATTTATTCCGAAGACAAACATTGCAGCCTTATGGTAGGCTCTTTCCTTAAAGCACTGGCGAATAACGGCATTAATATCATTCTCATACATAAAGGCATCCGCTGAATGCTTTGACGGTTCTTCAACATCCGTTACGGTGATCTGTCTCTGCACTATTTTACGGGTATTTTTTCTTTGAGAGATATCGATAAAATTTGTTGTTATATTATCACTGGCGATTGCCGTATTCATGTTTATCTTCCTTTCTTTAAGTATATTTCAGACGTTATATATAGGTTTTATTTTACCTCTTCTGGACATCTCGTTATATTTATCTCTGAGGGTTTCCGTCCAGTTGACAGGATAAGACATTTTAAGATTTTTGGCGGTATTGGTGAGTATCTGGGGTGTATATTTTGCTAAGGCTTCGACAAGTCTTGATATAACGATATTATCGCCATAGAGTTTTAAAAACTCTGTTGTTCCGGCGATTATTTCGCCCTGCAGGTTATTTTCTCTGCCGAGATATGCCTGAATGAGGCACTTGATAGCGAGAATGGTATTCTCTGCATCATTTTTATAGAGTATTTCTATTTTCTTTATGGCGTTTATTCTCATACCAGATGTTGTTTTCTTATCATAAGGCAGTTTTCCGCCGACACGGGATACTTTCAAAGCAATTTCGCACGGAAGTTCTCTTCCTGCTTCATACTCTGCCACTGTTAATTCGTTAAATGTATGTTTATGCTTCTTTTCGTACTGATCCACATAATAATCAGCTTCATCGGTATAAGTCATACCTTTATGTACGATACAGGTTATATCAACGGGTTTATTATCGTTTACGGCTTCGAGGATGAGGACTGTATGCTGTCCGTCAATAACATAATACTTTCCGTCACGATAGGAAACATGGACGGGATCGACCTTATTGGGGTCAAATTTTTTAACACGGTCGGCGATGAATTTCATATCAATTTTACGCTGATAATCCTGCTTACTCTTGAGCTGGGAAGAGTTAATTACTCTGGTTGTCCAGCTGGGCTGTACATTCATATTTTCCATAACATTAATCCTCCATTATAATATTTGATTTATCTATAATTGCTTCTTTCAGAGAAGTTATAGTTTCAACCACTTTATTAAAAGTTGATATGATTTCAATGAGTGCTTCATCTCTTGTATATTTCACATCAGTCACTTTATCGACCATAGAGATATAATCATCGAGGGATTCCAGATACCCATTCGTTTCTGATCTGAACATACCTGCGATCATAGCAAAGGTAAGCTGTTCCTCTGAATCGTCTTTCATACGTTTTGCTCTATCCACGAGTGTATCCGATGGTTGGCTCGTTATCTGGACATCGTTGCTTTTTCTGCTATACAAGGCAGATGATGATATTTCGCCGTTTAAATACGAAAGCTTATCGTTATCGTTACAATAATTCAGAGCTGAGATAACTCTTGCAGACTGGGAAACTGATTTTTCGGCAAGAACCTTTTCAACACATCTGTCATTAATATCACTTTTAACAAGTTTATCGCAGCAGGAAAGAACGGTTTTACAGTCCTTTGCTGCTCTGTTAGGCAGGTCGAGTAGTCGGCTCACCTCCCGAAAAGAGGTTTCCGTTTTCATTGTTTTGGAATTCAAAGCAGCCTGACGTGTAGCCAGTTCCACTATCTTCCGACACAATTTCGGTGTCAAACACGTCTGAGATAAGGTCTGTTTCAAATCCGTTATCTCCGCAGTCAATATCTTCTGCTGATCCGCTTTCGTCAATGTTTTCGGCTTCATCATTTTTCACCTCATTCTTATTCATATTATCAATTTTATCTGTATCATCATTATCAAGGTATTCATCGACAAAGTCATCAATTGCATACTGACGTTCATCGATATTATCCGCTGAATACTGACCAGAGCCACCATTATTGGCATCGCATGCATCTGTAAACACTGTAAATTTCCCGTGCTTCCAAAATGCACGAAGGACATCGAGGTAATCGGCGTTGCTGTTCATGGAGTTGAATTTATCAAGGTTTACAATATAGTGTGGAATAGTTACACTGTCAAATTTAGTCAATTCTTCATCTGTCATTCTTGTTTTAATTTCAGCAAGCTGTTCTACGAGATCACCAAGCTTACGGAGAGTACTTGCTTTAACGCAGTCATCAAAATCATCCACAAATCTTGACATTGTAGCAGAGCCAAGGTTTGTATAGTTATAAGGTGTCATCATAATAAGTGTTCTTACAAGGCAAGCGAGTGTACTGTCATTCTTAGCCTTGCATCCTTGGACATCCTCCCAAAGTGTACTATCGCACATAGGCTGTAAAACACGCATATTATCAGAACCGAGAGAGAAACGGATTTTCTGATATGGTGTAGGTGACTTTCCGTTGTTCATACAGAACACAATATCGTCAAGTTCTTCATCCGTAAAGCCTTCATAGATATATGTATCGAGGCGATATTTATTAAAAAACTTCTGGAGTGCTTCGGGAAGCTGTGAATATTTCTTTCCTGCGATATCAATTGTATAATTTATTGGTTCGCTTCCGTCCTCTCTGACGAGCTTACATATAACAGGTTCAGCTTTTTTATCAAGGGCAAATTTATCGTGGTAAAAATCTGCAAGTGCTGTTGAACGCTGCAAGCCGTCAACTATAGATGTTACGAGATAATTTACGCTGTCGGCTCTGCCGTTTGCAAGGGCGATCGTTCCGATAGGTCTGTTATGAAAAACGGCTTCTATCAGCTTTGACTTCTGTTTTTTACACCACTGGTCGGCGGTACGCTGGATATTGGGGTCACGGCAGATCTCACCGTCATCTAATTCTTTGATATAAGTTTCGATCTGATACGGGATCGAGCGCACACAAGATTCTTCTCTCACTCTTTCGGTAATGTTATAGACGATTCCGTTCAACTCAAAAACGTTATAATTTTTCTTCTTTGCCATTGTGCTGACCTCCTATATGTTTTTCTTGTTGATTTTTCCAAAATTGTGTACGAAATATTGATTTTTGCTAATATTTGTTATATAATTGGTGTAGTATTTTCTTCCTCTTAATGAAGTCTATTAGCAGTGCTGAATTAATGAGGTGATACTTAATAGCTAAAACTTGGTCTCCTTTGTACTGCGTTCATGTCAACGCATATACCAGAGTACGCTACGGCGTAATGGAGAGGATTTGTGAACACTATCGTTCGCTTCCGCTCCGATAAGAGATAAGGAATATGCTTTCGAGCCACCCAGTATTCACCGAATCAAACTCTTTAAAATTTTGATTCCTAATAGACTTCATTAAAAGGAAGATGGTTAATGTGTTGTTTTACCATTAGACTGTGACCTTGAGATTAAGCTTGTACCGAGAAATATGAGAAAGGATTGAATGATTATGTTTGTCAAAAAAGAATGTTTTAATTTATGTGATGATTCATTAAGAGCTTATTTTAAATTTGAGCAAGCTACAGAATGTCCTCGTTGTCACTGTGGGATTGCAGCACAAGAAATTACACCAGTTATCTACTATAATTGCCAAAAAGTCAAACTTGCTACTGTTTTTAATTTTTGCACTCGCTGTCAATCATGCTTTATTACAACATATAACGTTGTATCCAGACTTGAAGGTTGTTATACGGTCTATTCTCCATCTGAACTTATTATATCTGAACCGACAATACCCGATGATATCTCTTTTACTCCTTCGCTAACTGAGATTTCTCCAAATTTTGTTGAAATCTACAATCAGGCGCATCGAGCAGAAATCTATTCACTAAACCAAATTGCTGGAATGGGATATCGTAAAGCTCTTGAATTTCTAATAAAAGATTACGCAATACATCTTAATCCAAATGAAGAAGATTCAATTAAAAATCAATTGTTAGCTCAATGTATAAACACATATATTGATAATCCCAAAATCAAAGTCTTAGCTGAAAAATCTGCTTGGTTAGGCAACGATGAAACTCATTATGTAAAAAAGCACCCAGATTTTAACGTTAATGATCTTAGACTTTTTATTGACACTTGCGTCAATTACATTGATATGGAACTTAATTTAGAAAAAGCCAGTTCTATTCACAAGAAGTAAACTTTTAATCACAATCGCCTCTTCCACAATATCCGTTCCATCCCAAAGGTACGGTATCTTCATCACAAGGGTCAATATGGGCAATTAACTGACCTTCAGGCAGAAAATAATCTGTGACTTCTCGACTAACATCTTCCTGTGTTCCAGTCCCAATTACGCTTTTTACTTCTATGACAGAAATCATTTTTGCTCGTGTTGTAGACATATAATTTTTTGACATTTTAATTCCTTTCTGATATTTGATATGATTTACAAATATTACAACAAAAAATAGTATGATTTGACAAAATTTTCTATCAAACTGCGCTTTTTCTTGATTTCTCGTAAATAATCTGATACAATAAATGTAATTGGAAACCCATCTACCCCTCTCTGCAAATTGTTGTAGCAGTACGTCTGTGTAATGTGAGGAGGGATTTGTATAGAGGATTTGATTGCTTTGCTGTCCATGCTCGGCACAATCGTTGTTCCAATAACGCTCGTAATTATTGTCAAGATGTGCCTTAATGACAAGAAACACAGTTTCTCCATTCGCTTTAGCAAAAATGGGTTTAAGGTCAACATTAAACCGATAAATTAACACCCAAAGCGTTAGTATGGGTAGCTCTCACGTTATGGGAAGTGGGAGCTTTTACTTTTATTATGTATCAGATCATTTACTATTTATTAAACCGCAAAGCGGATAATAACCAAGCTGATTGGTGTAATTTTCATATTTTATTTGTTTATATATTACGTTGGTATCACACCTTTCTATAGTTAATATTTATAATCGTGGAATCCAATCTGGACTATCGGTTGATGGCATTTCAAGTGACTGAGAACCATAATAGTGAACTCCAGAGCGCAAACCAGATGCTAAAGGTATTAATGGAGATTGTTCCGAAACCTGCCGAGATTCCGCATCGGACAATTGGTTTTTAAGTTTTATACCTATGGCATGGATTGGCACATACGTCTCATCATTCAGAGAATATGCTTCGCTGACCTTCCACATAATATCTCCTGCCGTGAGGTTATTTCTCTGCTCCTGAGATAAACTGTCCAACAGTTTTGATACAGAAGACTCGTCTATATGGGCTTTGAGTTTAAAATTAATCATTTTTTCTTATTCCTTTCCTTAAATATTGTTTACTATTGCCGACAGTATATATACAACCTTTTATCAAGGAGGGTACATAAATGAAATACAACAGTGAATGTATGACTGATGTGATTCAGTGCATAACAGACAATTTGAAATTTGCTGACGACAATCCCAACGGTAACTTTGGATTTGAACCATTATCAATATTAACAATCTATAATAATGATAAACTAGAAAAATATGATACCAACGATATTAAATTATGCCTATGTATCTTAAATTCTCGAAATTACATTATAGTTTACGGAAGCAGAGACACCAGTGATTGGAATATCTTAGGTGTTACTTATAGATGGTACGAAGACTTTTATCCGCTTCCAAACAAAAATTAAAATATTATCCATAAACCATATAATCCATAATCTCATCTAAAATCCACTTCACTTCGGCAATAGTAAACTTGTTTTTCTTGATACACTCAATACAGAAATCAAGCATTTCCTTGTGAGGTTCAGTCACTCCCTCACGAGGAATGGGCTTCATTGATACAATTTCAAACGTTGTGGATTTAGTTATCGGTTGGTTTTCGGGAAACATTTTGATCAATCCTTTCTATTATTAATTTTGTTTAATGCCTACTATAGTAATGTATAGGTATGTACATTATATGGTTTGCCAAACCACTGCTTCCAGACGGTGAGATATTTCTTGCCGTCTGATCTATATTTAGAAACATAAGCCAATGGCAATATCTGTTTCACCCAAAAGCTTATTTTTTTCATTTTGGGGGTCGCCTCCTTTCATGAGTTAATTATTTGACAAATTGGAAATTATGTGTTATACTAAAGAACTAAAGATTTTTTCTTAATGTCTTTAGCTTTGATTATATTATATCACGAATTTAAGTGATATTCAATACACATTATCACTAAATATCGTGAAGAAATTTTATACACAATCACCATTTTTCGTGAGGAGTGCATTATTTTGATTATCTATAAAAAAGATATTGTACAAGCTTTAAAAGATTCTGGATACAATCCTTGGCACATCAGAACCAATAAAATACTCAGTGAATCAACTATGTCAAAGCTTAGAAATAAAGATACATCTATTACAATGAAAAATTTAGATGTAATATGCAAGCTTTTAAATTGCCAGCCAAATGACATCATTGAATATGTTCCTGATAATGAAATAGGTAACCAAAATTAAAGGTTTGAGTCGGTAAAAGAAACAGTCCCGATCGCAGACTTATAATCAAATGGGTCGATTCCACAATCGTAAATGCCAGTGGAAGGAACAATCTCCCTATGCTGAAAATAAAAGTTTAACCGTCTATATGTATTATTAAAATCTAATCGCTTATATGTATTATTATCTGTGGCGACAAGACTTTTAATCAAAAGCATTTTTTGTTTATCAGACCATTCATCATCTTTCCTCTGAGCAAGAATATCAGAGTCAAACATACCGAAATTCATTGACTTACAAAGTTTCAAAATTGTGTTGTTATCATCTGAAGCAAATGTAACACTTTCCTTGTTTGACAACAATATCGTTATCTTTTTTTCTTTAATTTTAAAATTCATATGTATTTCCTTTCTCTGTTTATTGACTTTTTTATTGAAATGTGTTATTATGTAATACTAAGGATTTACGCTATCGTTTTTCCTTGGTATGGTCATAGTATATCACGAAATTCGCATAATGTCAATACGTTTTTCGCATATTCATAGCCATAACTATAGACAAACTTATCAATGTTTTTTATTTAATTTGCACAAGAGGTGTAACACTATGATTAAATGCAACCTGAAAACACTGAGATTTAACCATAATGACTTATCTCAAAAAGAATTATCCAAAGCTGCTAAAATCCGTGAGCAGACAATCTCTGATATGGAAACAGGCAAAACCAAATCATACTCAGTCGAAAATTTAAACAAGCTATGTGAATACTTTAAATGTGATATATCTGATATTCTTAGCTATGCTCCTGATGCACCAAGCATCGTCTGTACATCTCACGGAAAAATTTCCATACCTATTTCAGTAGTTGCTGCTGGTGCTGGTATATCCACTAAATTTACAATAGACAACGCATTTGAGAAAAAATCTTTCCCATCTGATGTTGTTCCCTCTAATGCTGATTGTGGTATTCGCATTAACGGCGACTCTATGTCCCCTGATTATCCCAATGACTGTATTGTCTGGGTAAAACAGACTACTGAGGTCAAATACGGAGATGAGGTAATTGCCATTCTTAATGGTTGTCCGTATTTTAAAATATACGACAGAGAAGGTCTTCGATCAATAAACCCTGAATACCCAATTATAAAAGTATATGATGACGACAAATTCTCTGTATTTGGTAAAGTTATCGGAGTTTACACAGGAAACATCAAATGAATCTGAGGGGGGTAATTATATGTTTGGAAATTCGCCATCTATGTTAAGTTCCAAATAACTTTACGATCTAATATGTATTAGTATTTGCTTCCTCCCTTCTATACGAGTTTTTCCGAAATTCCTTTATTACATTATAGAACAAACGTTCTAAAAATGCAATAGGGAATTTCATTTGTTTTTTTGAGTTGTCCGCTTTTTGGGACAGCATACTCAAAATTTGACAATTCTCGTTATTCGTGTTATAATGTAATACTAAGATTTTTCTTTTATGTAATTCTTAGTATGGTTATATTATAAATCAACTAAAGTTTATTGTCAATAGAATAAAGGTTATTTTGTTTCTTTAGCCAAAGATTGGGAGTGATTTTTGTGAATATTGGTGAAAGAATTATTAACGAAGCTGAAAAACAAGGCTTAAATCAAAAGCAACTTGCCGTTGGATTAGGAATTTCCGAAACATCTGTTGGAAAATGGAAAATCAAAAATCAAGATATTAAGTTCCAGAACGTTGTAAAAGCATCTGAATTTTTAAATGTTTCACTTGATTATCTTGCTTATGGTATGGAAAACACCAGCCTCTCCCCTACCGAAAAAGAATTGCTTCACTCTTTCCGTAAGCTTTCGACTAACGATCAGCAACGAATTATTGGTAGGTGTGAGGAATTGGTTTCTTCTAAGAATGAGGGACAAACTCAAGGTTGCGGCGAAAATTAAAAAAATAAAAACTCTCTGAAAAATTCTGCGGATGAGTTTTAATATAAAATATAGGAGGAAAACTATGAATTCACTTTATAGTTCTGAAAGTTGCTCATTTGACAAATTAAAAAATCGTATTAAAATACCGCCATTCCAAAGAAATGTTGTTTGGTCTGAAGAAAAGAAACAAAATTTTATCGACACCGTTTTAAAAGGATTACCATTCGGTTCTTTATTAATTTATATAGAAAGCCCTATGGATTATCTTTTAGTTGATGGTTTACAACGTTATACAACACTCGAAGATTTTGAAAAAAATCCTTGTAAATATATAAATCTCGAATCACACTGTAAAAACTCATTAAATAAATTGCTAAATTCATTAAAGAAAGTAATCCGTACTAATTACGGTGAATTTAAAACAGAATTAACTAACACAATTAAACAAAACATAAATTTCAATCTTAAAGAAAACATTATATGTGAAAATATCATAAATCAGTTTCCTATTATAAAAGAGGATACCGACTGCTATTGTGCTTTGCATGATTTAATATATGAGTTAAAGGACAGCTCAGATGTATCTCATATTGATATTCCGTTAATTTGTTTCAAAGGCAATTTTGATGATTTGCCAGAAATATTTGAAAGAATGAATGCAAATGGAACACAATTAACCAAATATGAAATCTATGCTGCTAAATGGTGCAATGCACAATTTGATTATCATGATCCGATAATTCTGCAATTAATTGACGAAAAATATCAAAATATGATTGATAAAACTGGTGTAGAAATTCATAATTATCAAGAAGGACAAGTGATTAAAGAACAAAAAATTAATTTATTTGAATTTTGCTTTGCTTTTGGCAAGTTATTGAAACAAAATAATTCTCGCATAATTTTTGATAAAAGTGAATTTAATAAATCCGATGTTTCATCAATAGGATTTACTCTTTTAACCGTTATATTAACTGGTTCTTTGAATCATATGGATACCATTTCTAAATATTTTCAAGATATGACACCACAAAAAACTAAAAATTTAATAAATCTTAAAGATAAAATTTTAAATTGTGCTAACTCCGTTGAACATCTCTTACTGCAATATACAATGATGATAGACGGAAAGACCAACGTTACAAAATACATAGAGAATCAATGTATCAGCATTATTGCTACTCTTTTTAAAATCAGATATACTGTTTCTTTGACTGATTTTTCTGTAACTGAAAATCCAAACACAAGCAAACTTAATAAAGCTTTTCAGGCAAATATGCCTTTCCGTTATTTATATGATATACTATCTGGCTATTGGAGCGGAAGCGGCGATTCTAAAATTTCAGAAGAACTTTCAAAAGATTTATCAAACAATAGATATTTAAATGAGATTTCTTCACAATCATGGGAACAATTACTTTATGATTGGATGACAGAACAAACCCAAAAGCCTAAAAAGAATATATCCGCTGAAAACAAGCTGTTTCTTAACTACCTCTTTAGAATGAACAAAACAAATAATAAATATTTAAACTTTAACAAAGCTTTAAATTATGAATATATAGTTAAAAAGGATCGTTTTCACAAGGCTTTCAAAGATGGTAATGGATTGTCTGCTGTTGGAAACATTTGTATTTTTCCGCAATACGAAACACACAGCAAGCAAGAATATACTGTATATGAATTGATTGATATGCGTTCAACTTTATATACAATTGATGAGGAAGGTTTACAAGATTTTCTTTATCCTGAAAGATCAGAATTAGCATTTACTCGTGCTGATTTAACATATAAGAATTATTTAAAATTTATAACCGATCGACACCAATACCTCATAAATACTTTCTTAAAATATATTAACACAATGAATCGTTAAGACAATAAATCAGACAAAACCTAATTTAAATTTCTATAAAGGAGTTGAATTTATGAGAAGATATCCACGTCCGAGTCATACACAGCCTATTGTTAATAGTGCAGGAGCATCATTTGTATTGATGATTATCACTGTTTGCTGTCCTCCTCTTGGTTTACTTGCTTATCTCATTTATGGTTTATTTGATGATTTCTTTAATTCTTTGCGAAGATAAAATTTTAAAAAATATCCTCAACGTTTGACAATTTCCACTTATAACTCACAACCTACAGTTAGACTTCTAACTGTAGGTTGATTTATTATATTAACGCTATTAATTTACTCAAAATAAGGATTTTATTTTCGACAATTTAATAATATATCTTGACATATTATAGATAATTTTGTATAATATAGGTATTATACACGTCAAATGTGTTATAATAATTGTAGATTTTTATAGAGAGGGATGCAAATATGATTTTGGACATTTCTGATGCGGATTTCAAAAGAATAATGAATGATGAACAACTTTTTTTACCCATTCAATGGGACGGAAACGATTTTTATTCGACTTTAAATGTATTATTCGACCATTACATTAAGCAGTTAAAAGCTTTATCCAATATTTCTTCCACTTCTGAAAAAAGTAAAGATAATCATTCTGATAATATATCATTAAACTTAAACAACGCAAAAAAGCTTTGCGATTATTTAAAACAATCTGTTAAATATTATTTAAACGGTTTTCCAGTAAAAGCATATACAGAATTTGAAAATGTTATGAGGATACTTGAAGAATCGCCATTAAAACTTTATCAAAAAAATGCTTCAGAACAATTGAGGGGTTCAAATAATGATCCTCTAAAACTTTTTAGAGTGGTTGGCGTAGACGATATTAAAAATTATCCAAGAAGTCGTGTTTTTCACACGCCTTATAATTTACGTTCTAAAGTTTCAACAAGCAGATACAGTATTGCTGGATATCCCAGTTTGTATTTAGGAACATCTTTAGAATTATGTTGTGAAGAAATAAAATACAATCCATATCAGGGATACGGTTTAGCTGCTATGTTCCAAATAGCAAGACAAATTGAACATATCAATATCAGAGTTGTTGAGTTGGGTATTAAACCGCAGGATTTTATAAACTTGGAACCTCCCCAAAGTTTCGGCAGACGAATATCAAAAAGCACACTTGAAAGCAAAGGAATAAAACAAGATTATCTTTTGTGGTATCCGCTGATTGCCGCATGTTCTTTTATTAGGACAAATAAAAAAGATGCTTTTGCACCTGAATACATAATACCGCAGCTTTTAATGCAGTGGGTTCGTAATGAGATGCATCGAAAGGATGAACAATATAGTAAATATGGTCTTTATCAAAGTTATCAACATGAACTGATTGGCATCCGATATTTTTCATGTGCGTCTAAAAGAATGTCCGATATGGGATTCAATTATGTATTTCCTACAAGCGGAAAACAAGATTCTTCTACGCCGCAATATTGTTCTGTTTTGGCAAACTCTTTTCTTTTAACCAAGCCTGTATATATTCATGAATACGATACTATTAAAGCCTGTGAACGAGAATTAATAAAGATGAGTGATCTTGATAGAATTAAATAGTTACATAGTATAATTATATACGATAAAAAGAGTTGTCACATTGTTGGTGCGGCAACTCTTTATTTTTTATTCTATTGTCATATTCTTATCGTAATATATTTGTGCCATACGCTATGCTACTGAACGATTTATAATAGCAATTAGAAAAGAAGCCTGTTTTTTCTTTTCATATAAAATTCCCTTTCCTAATAATTTCATTACCATTTATGTTCTTATATGTTGCTCCGCCAGAACTTACTTTCAAGATACCATTAGACCTTGTTATAAGCTGTGATAATCCCCACAGACCATTACCTTGTCCTATACTTGTATCTCTTGTAACTTTTTCCTGCAAAGCCATTGTAATAGCGTCTATAGGTGTTTGAGGGTGATGTTCCGATGAACTGTTTAGGGAATCATATATCCCTATTCCGTAATCAAATATGCAAAAGATAAGTCTTTTGGTGCTTGGATGTATTTGACCCATAATGTAGCCACAGCCTACACCTGAATGTTGCAGAACATTATCCATGACTTCATTGATACATCTCCTGTAGAAAATTCGCAGGGCAACCGCATGAAAAAATCAACAGAATTTGTTCAAAATGACATTGCAAAGGAATTGGTCGTCAAAAGAGCAACGAAAACGTTTTGCTTTCATACTCAGTTTAACCTTTGTGAAGCTTTTGTATAAATTCAAAGCAATATGACGGATAACAGCTAAGTTTTCGCCGCTGTTATCCTTTCTCATTCGACAGTTATCCTCATCAAAATTCACATCAAGACACCAATGCAGATTATTTTCAATTTCCCAATGCTTCCTTGCGGCTTCCGAAAACAGCTGTACATCTGTAAGTGATGAGATAAAATACCTGTTCTCAACGCTTTCTGTTTCATCAACAATACGTGTACTTCTTACCATGCCGATTGCATTAAGCCCCACCCATTCATCACGATTTTCAATCCACTCTACATCTGTTGTCAGAAAATACTCTCGCTTTTCAATTCTGCCATGCCCCTTATCAAGTCTCATTATTCTTTACTTCTACATAAATTATATGACAGATTGGTATATTATATGACATATTTAGAGCTATTTTTTAGTGTTATACTTGTTATTGGATATCCTTGATCTTATGTCACATTCAGATTTTTGCGGCATGTATATAAAAAGCTCGGAATTGTCCGAGCTTTTAACCTGTTCTGTTTATTTATGTAAAACACAAAATGAAATTTATCTCAATATATATATTATGAAGTGATTTCCACTATTCTTTTTTTAATATACTCTAATTTAGATATATCGAAATTATTTATTAAGTGCCATTCAAAATCGCTTATTCTAAATTTTTCACTCGTTATACTACGAATATATGCGCACAAGCTTGTTATTAAAAATTTTCCGCAAATCAAATTATAAAAATCGTTTCCGTTCTTAGAAATATATTCATTCTTTATCTCTTCAATCTTTTCTTGGATTTCTGTATCTTTGGTTTTTTCATTAATTTCGTTTAAAAAGTTATTAAATGCACCATCTTCACGCTCAAAACCTGTTTTCATATTTAAAAAATTGCCATCCGATCTTGATACGTTTTTTATTTCAGGATGATACTTTGAGATGAAACAATAGACCAAAAATAGTTTTGTTGATTGTTCAACAATGGTTGACTTCCAAAATTTAAAATTAAATTTACGTTTTACTTCCTCATCCAAACACTTCAATAGTCCTTTAACAAATTGTGTGCTTGCCGCTTCATCAATAAAATAACTTTCAATGTTATATGAATCAAGATATATAAACTGAGGATCTGAAATCATATCTTTTTCACAAACGTATCTATCGAAATCACCATCTGCCAAATAAACGTTTTTTACCCGTGGATCTACGTCATCTATTACTCCAAATTCTTCATATCTCTTTTTTAGGGCTTGTTTTCCTCCCATGGCGTAAATTCCAACTATAGGATTAGCATCACTAAACAATCTTTTGAAGATAGTTTCATATTGATATTCTTTTCCTGTATCTTCTACAAATAAGTTGATTTTATTTATTATTGGATCGTTCTTGTTGTATCCATGAAGCAAAATATATCTTGTCGCCAACGCTTCTGGAGAATAAGACAATCCTTCTGATAAATCGCTCAATTTGATTTACCTACCTGTTCAAAAATTTTTTCTAATCTAAATGTTTTATCTCGTCTATTACCGATAATCTCTGGAGCATGCGTTGCAAAAATAAGCTGTAAATTATTGTTAATATCCAAAGCCTTATCAACAAATTTTCTTTGCCACGATAAATGAAGTGACAATTCTGGTTCATCAACAACAAATATTCCCGATTTATCGCTTTTTACGTTAAATATTAGGTTAGCAAAAAATATTAAAAGCTGTTTTTCTCCAGAAGATAAATAATGAATACTTATTTTTTGTTTCGAATAATTTGTTGTAAAATAAATTTTTCCTTCTTTATCAATAATTATTTGTTTATTATCTGTATTATTTCCTATGAATCCATTTATTGTTGTCAAAAAAGTTTCGATGGGATTACGTGCCAAAGCTTTTTTTTCTTCTGATTTTTTGGCAATGCTAATTATTTTCTTTATTTTAATGATCTCTTGATATTGAGATAATAGTTTAAGATCAATTGGATTATCTTCAGATAAATTATATAAATACAAGTCTTTTAAAAAGTCATCAAAAAAAGTGTTAATTGATTTTTCTTCTTTATCAGTTAAAAGATTAAGTTCCGATAGAGTTTTTATATACTCACCTTTAATACTTGTCATTTCTTTTTCAGAATTCCTGTCTCTTTTGAATTTAAGTAGGTTCTGAATTATAGAGTTTTCTGTACTAACCTCCATAAGCGACTTTAGTACTCCATTTCTAAATTCATCGTTAATAGTGGCAATTGTACTATTTATATTTAAAGATTTAGACGCAATAATTTTTTCAACTTGACGTATTCCAATTTCCACTTTTAAATGATTATTTGTCTCAATATTATCATTAAAGCTTTTTATTAAATCATTACTATCTAAATTATCATATATTGAAGAACGATTTAATGGTAAATACACATAATTAAAAGTATTCTTAATTTGATTCAAAAATGGGTATTCCTTAAAATATGTTTTTTTTACATTTTCAAAATCGAAACCAATTTTTTTACTATATATAAAACTGATATTATCTATTTTTTCAATACGCTCTCTTTGAATTACATATTCTTGGTTGTCAAATGTCACAATCAAAGAACTTTTTCTTTGAATTATCGTTATTGTTTTTTTAATTGACTTTTTTACATTGTCCAAATATGAAAGACATATTTCTTCAAATTTATAGTCCCAAAGATCATATAATTGTCCAGTGATGATTGCTTCTGTTATATTTAATATAGTTGTTTTACCACAGCCGTTTTCTCCATAAATAAATGTAACATCGGAATTAAATCTGACATCATAATCAAAAACTCCATAAAGCTTTGTCACTGTCAATCTTAAAATTTTCATCATATCACCCTTGTCATATTTTACAAGCTTTTGGTATATTATATCATATACTGTTGTAAAATACAACCCTCCTCTCCATATTTTATCAATTATACCATAAAGTTGTACTCGATTTTTGTAATTTTGTACAACTTAATCGAATTTTTTAATTGCATTTAAAACACAATCTTATCATTCGCTTTATATACATTATATCATATAAAAAATTTTTTGTCTTGAAATTTATTTGATTTTTTCATTTATCGCTTTTATCGTTCCCTATTTAAAAGATATTATAAACTTTTTCTATAGGATAGATGATTGATGTTTTTCCGACTAAAAAAATAACCGTCACTCTTTAAACTTGGGTGGCGGTTATTTTTTAGGTTATGGTTGATTATTTTCCGAGGAAAGTATTGATTGATTTTTCTATGATCGACTGTCTTGCCTTTATTCCTGATGGGCTTGTTGTATGCTCTCTTACTAATGAGGCATACTCGGCTGGCATATTTCCAAAGAAGGTTTCTGCCCATTTTGCAAACTGGTCGGGGGTATCGAATTTTCCTATGAACGGGAGGTATCCGACAAGGTGGGTTATTTTCAGGAGCATTTTTACGGCTTCGGAATTTTCCTTTTTGATATTGAGTATTTTATATGTTTCAAAGATGAAATCATAGGATGTTTTGAGTTCTTCCTGTTCATCGGTTCCGATACTCAGCATTTTCATGACCTCATTAATATGGGCTGGGGTCAGGTTTGGTTCTTCCTCAAAGAGAGCTACCCATGATTTTACGATGACTTCCTGTTGTTTCAGGGCTTTTCTTTCGTGTGAACTCAGCATTACATTGAACAGCTCGTGGTTGGTGAGTTCACGGATATCTTCCATTCCCTTCTTATAGGAACGGGCGATATCGAATCTTGACATTGATTTTCCGTTATTTAATCTGCGGAATATGAGGGCTTCCTGTTCGGGGGTGGCGTTTTCCATAATAGAGATATTCAGGGTTGTATCGAGGATCCAGCTCTGAAGTTTCTGTGGAAGCTGTTTAAAGCGTTTACCCTGAAGTTTGACGGGTTCTCCGTTGAGGTATATATCGGGTTCATTGGTCAGACCTGTGAGGGCAAAATCTCCGTTGATATAGTGGATAAGGGTTGTTCCTCTTTGTTTTCCGTCAAAGATTTTGAGGAGGGTATTTCCGTTCGGGAGTTCTCTCACACCTGCGATAAACGGGGACTGTGCATCGGTTATTTTCAGCAGGATCGAATGGATATAGAGGGATTTTCGGGTATTGCTCCACACCTCGCCTCTTTGCATATCGTCCGTGAAGTCGACTTCGGGGACATCCTCATTATACATATTATAAAGGGATTTTACGGACAGACCTTTCTGATACATTTTAAATTTATCCATAATAAAAAATCCTCCTGACAAGATTTATGGGGTTACACATGGAATAATTGTTATTATCCGTTTTTATTATATCATGTGCTTTTAAATTTGTCAAGAGGATTTTCGTTTTATTATTTACTTATATTTGTTTGTTTTGGGGTGGGAATTACTTTTTTAGGGTTTTGATAAGGTTGAGATGTACCGTATAAAATTCCGACTGGTGGGATTCTTAGTTTTAGTTATGGTTATACAGGAAGATAATTGTCATCATTGTCATCATCGTCATATACTGTTACTGATAATTTTTTAAGATTCTCCGCTTTTAAAAGCCTTTCAAATTTTTTTTCAATCTTCTCTATCGTATCTTTATCCAATGCGTTTTCTATTATTTTTCTTAATGTTGGGTTATTTTTTATAAAACACCATTCCTCAACGCTCAAATTCAAAAGTAATTCTTCCAACTCTTTGGGATTGTTCATATTATTTTTTATCTTGTTTGCAATTTCTGTTTTCTTTTCATCTGTCATAATGATAGCATCTGCCTTTCGTTAAATAATTATGTTTTCTTTAATCGTCATGATATTTTATACGGTTGCCTCAAGGGGTATTTATGGGCTGGATTTTCCTCGTGGTGATATGCTGACCATACCATTTATTATAGAAATATTCCAGCTAAATACTTTTGTTATAATTTTACATATATTATAACACGTTTTCCGTGCGAATGCAAGTTTTTTTCTGATTATTCTTACAAAAAACAAACGGCGTTTTTTATGGAACGGAAAACCCGTCCCCCTACAGTATTTGTGGGTATAAAACAACAATATATAAACGGGCGGATATTGAATCCGCCCCTACGATTTTACGGTAACTTACGGAACAAAAAATAATTACGCATTACGAATTCCGCATTACGCATTGATTAATCCGTCATGTATTTACACACGGCTATGGCGATTATTCTTGCGTTTTTAACCACGGTTTCGTTCAGGCTGTTTTCTAATCGCTCTTTATTCCACAGCACATCGATCCAGTCTGCTGCCTCGGAACATATTCCCCAGTCGGGGATGGCTATATAGTTTCCGCTTATATGTATTCCGAGGCAGATATGGAAGCTATAGCCGTTTGCTTCGAGGGTGAATTCGGTTTCTGTGATCGGGATTATTTTTGGCATTTTTATCATCTCCGTTATAATTTTTTACATCAAACTTGCGCTTTATTGTGTTTTATTATCTATTATTTCTATTAATTTTCTCTTTGTATGTGCGTGATAATCTGCACTGTCTGTATTTTTATTTACAGCTTCCCACCAAACACAATGGTCGGGGTGATGATATCCACAATTTGATATTCTGTAACCTTTATATTCATAAATCCCTTTTGATAGTTTCTTTGCTTTATTCATAGTAATCCCTCATTATTTATAATTCCACTCAATGTTTATTCCACAACAGGGACATTGTTTTATTCCTTTTGGAAATGTAATCATATTATTTGATTCGCTTCTTCACTTTTAATTTTATCCTGCAATTTTTCCAGCATATTCACGACTTCAGATGTTTGTTCCTTTAAAGCCTGTATAGTCTGAGATATTTCTTCGGTCATTAATTCCGTTTGCGGAGTATCCGCAGACATTCTTTTTTCCCAGGGAAATATATATCCTAATCACAATAATCTTTTGAGCAAATATTTATAAGTATCATTTATATCACTCTGAGCATCTACTAATTTCGATGATACTCGGTATATTTCTTCCTTCAGTTCATCTGAAATGGTGTTGTTTTGATTTGCAGTCATTAAACATTCCTCCACTGTTATTTATTGCATTTCCTCAAGCCTATACTGATAAGGAATGATTCCATATCCCTCATAGTGATTATTTCTTTTGTTTTTATCCACAGTTTTTCAAGGCGTGGGACAAGGGCAAAGGCTTGGGTATAGATTTCCGCTTTGAAGCCTATCGGTGTTTTTATTAAGTGAAATTCTGCTGTACATCCTCCGTTCGGGAAGTATTCTCCGATCAGAAAGAAATTTGAATATGACCAGAATCCGAGGAATGGTATATTGTTTGTTGCGTTTTTCATGGTTGCTCCTTATCTAAAGAAATATGTCACTCCATATTTTGTATTTTCCAATTCTTCTTTTGTACAGATTGGGATATACAAATATCCTTCATATTCCTCATCTTCCTCAAAATCAATGTCCGACTCATCCACCACATTAATCTCTAATCTTTTCTCCAAATACATAGCTGTTTTATCAATTTTATCATTGTAATCCAAATAATCTTTACAACACATAAACTCAAACATAACCGCACTTGCCCCGACCAGAAATTTTAAAATGCCGTCTTTTAGTACTATCATATCGATATCAAAAGTATGGAATATTAAATAATCTCGAATAAAACTACTTAAAAAATCTCCGAGTGCAGAAAGCTCTGCATGGTAGTCATTGTCATGAATTGTTATTTCCAAATATTGCATTGTATTTTACTCCTTTTTATAAATGTTTTTCTATATTTCATTTCTTCCTCACACAAAACAGTAATTTTATTAAGCTTATTTCTCATTATCATTTGAGAAAATAACATCGACAATATCTTCGGTTTCACAATCATTTACAGCTACATTTTCATTTAACTCATCAGCATATTTTTTTGCATATGTTCTCGCACCTCTGATATTACCTGTGTAATCGGGAATATAACATTCTCCATCACACATTGATTCGGTTGTGAAATAAAAGCGTTTCATATTGTTTGCCTTCCTGCTTATATGTTTGATTTTCCAACCTTGACAGCCTTATTCAGACTGTCAAACACTCCAGCTTAATGGACTGTTTATAGCTGCTCGGACAGATTAATTAAATCGTGATTTTATTATGTTATAATTGATCCGTTTCGGGATGGGTTCCGCTAATGGTTTGCTGTTCTTCCGAGGTATTTTTTCAGTATTAAAGCCTCATAGTTTGCGCGGGACTGTCGTTGTTTCTGAAACTCGTCCGTTATGCTATAGATAATATTGCACGGGATTTTTTCGGCATCCTGTGTTGCTGATCCTTTATTTCCGTTATAGAGGTTAGTTAATATTTCTCTGAAGCTTTCTTCATACATTTTTATCCCCTCCTATAATTGCAGCTATTCCGAGCATCAGGCACATTACAAAGGGCGTTGCATCGTTTTCCATTGGTATGGTAGCTGCTCCTAATACTATCAGGATCACGCCTAACAGCCTTTGTGTTATCGTTTGTGATTTTTGTTTTTTCCGTACCGTTGCAGGGCATTTCTGTGGGGTTGTGGGGGCTGACATACAGCCTAATATTTTTGTAGTCATTTTATTTGTGCCTCCTGTTATCTGCCTATTTTATTCCAGATCTCATCACATACACCGATGAAGATATAGATCATTATGAATATTACGCACATTGTTTTATTCCTCCGTTAATTTAAATTATCATTGGTTTTTATTCTTGTTACCATTGATTTGACTATGGCATTTATTTCTCCCAGTGTGCCGTACCACAATTCGGATTACAGTCCTCGTTGATCGTGGTTATTAAATTTTCTTTATCTATATCTATGTTTTTTAAATATAATCCATCAACCATTTTTATATATTTCACTGCATCAACAGCTTTATAAAATATTGCAATTAATACATTATCTTCGTTATATATCATATACATTTCAAATTCCTCCATTAAAGTATTGTTTTTAAACTTCAATTCCGCAATAACTACATAATATTTCTATCATCTGTCTTTCTAATTCCGTTTTTTGTTCTTCATTTAACCAAGGTTTTCGAGTATTCAAGCATATTTTCTCTAACGAAAATTTCTATATCTTCATTGCTCCAAGGTTCGCCGATATAACACGCATTTTCTCCAAAGTCTGAAGCTTCATCTTGCATATAGCTTTCATACCAAGCAAGCATTATTTCCGCTACTTCCTCAATAGGATATATGCTATTACCACTCACAACATTATACTGTTTTACTGTAATAGGTTTTCCGTGGCATTCCCATCCTTCAGCATCAGATTCTGTTATGCTAATACCGTGATTTTCTCCATTTTCCGCAACATATTCCATTATTGCATCACAAACAATGTCCATTAAACATTTGTTTGTTGTATTTGGCTGATAAGTATAACTGCCTGTATATGTACATACCATAATTGATTCCTCCCATTGTTTTAACAAAAGTATTGTTTTATTAATTTTAAATGTTTAACTGATCTGAAATTCTATTAATAGCATCTTCAATAGAATATGCATTGATTTCAAAATCTTTTGTTTTTTCTTCTTCGTTATTTGAAATTTTAATAGTTACTGTATATGTATGTTTTATTCTGTTTATACCCTCTAACTGATCCGCTACTGATAATAATGTATCCTTAATATATTTAGCATCATCTATTAAAGTTCTGATATCATCGGGAACACCATTATTTCCCCTGTCTTCTATCCACATTGCAGCGTGTTCAGCTGCATCAAAATCATCCGCAAGCTGTCTGAACCCCTCAATAAATCCGCCGTCTGTACCGTCATACCATACGGTTTCTATTACATCCTCATCGGCATTTGAATAGAATTCTACTTCGCGGTAAAATTCATTGTCCTGCTCCGTTCTGTCGTAAACTGTAATATCGTTTTCCTCAAGTATATTTAAGGTTTTTTCGTTTAACATTTTTAATTCCTCCATCAAACAATTATTTTATTCTTCTTCAAAATTTGTATCCGTAACAGTAAATACCGTTATCCATAAATCAATATACTGTTTTGACCATTTATTTTTTATATCATCATCAAAATCCATGCTCCCAGTAATAACATATCCAACTTGACAAGCTTCACCATTCACACCATCAATATACATCGGGCTTTTAGTTTTTAAAGCATTAGATGAAATGTTAATGTAATATTTATCTTCCACTAATTCAGCATACTTTTTTAAAGCCTCTGTTATATTTTCTGATTCTATTATGTTTTTGCCAACAATATTAGGATCAATCCAGTATTTTTTATTATTATATTCCTTCATCGTAATAGTTGTTTCAAATAAGTATTTCATTGTTATTTCCTCCATCAAATACACGTTTTATATACATTTATCTGCAATAAAAACCAAGTTCTTTTTCAATTCGGGGGCATATTGCGCTTGTGATATAAAAAGCCGTGTATTTTTCCATGATAATATATATGTTTTATCATCATCAGTTAATGAATTTGATAATTTATAAACAGTGCCATAGATTTTTTTATCATCTTTAATTAATGCCGTTCTATAAGAGTCGTAATAACTATTTTTTCTTTCGTCCAGGAAATGTATAAACTCCCCAAAACCAAGCTTTATTTTTTTTGCCATAGTATAACACCCTCCATATTGGTTAATTTTATTATCTGATCTGCATTAAATTATTATAGATTTCCTCATATTTCGGAATAATATCCACCGTCTGCGATCCGCCAAAGTTCTCCAAGGGATACTATATTATTCAATCCGTACATTTTGCCATCTGTAGCAAGATAAAAATTTTCAAAACTTGTAGGCGTTGTGTTGTCGAAAAATTCGACTATTTCCGTTCCCTCGATTATCGGGAGGGTGTTCCCTTCGTCATAGTTATAGAGGGCGTTTGCTGATATTGTGGGGATCGTGGCAAGTGCTATTGCTGTTACTGTAATCTTCTTAAATATATTCTTCATTACTTTATTACCTCCATTTTAACAGTAAATGATTTAACGAATTTTGCGACTTTATGAAAAAGTTCCTCAAGGTTGAATTTTGCTTTTTCTGTTGTTGTTACGCTAATTTCATCCATATACATTTCTATATACCTCCGTTATTTAGTGGTTATATTATTCTTCATCGGTTGTAAATTCAAGATCGATTTCGTCCAGTGCTTCAGAAATTGCCTGGCTTAAAAGATAGCATCTGATAGTTACGTCAAAATATTCCCAGTCTTCATCAAGAAACTTTTCGCCTACTGTTTCATTAGTGACACCAAATTCTTTACAAGCTTCAGCAAGTAAATCTATATTATCATCAACATACCCGAAAGCTTCAGCACAATTAAATGTGTAACTTCCGCTTGCGTTACCTGTTACGCTGTCTTCGTTCCAAAGGATATCATTCAGATCGTTTTCGAGTTCCTCACGGTCGGAATAGTTTGAAGTATTGACCTCGTTTTTGATATAATCCTTTATATCGGATTTCATTGCTTCAAGATAATTATACACAATATGTACCTCCGTTATTATATTTTACATTTTAATCGGCAAAAATCAAAGATAAATAACACCGTTTACAACTTTGTTTTGATACGGCTTCATAATTCCTTTTATACTGCCATTATCTAAATTTAACACGTTGTAGCACACTTGGATATATTTATTTTTATTGTCATAACAATGACATAAAAGGAATAATGCTTCATTTTTTATTTGATATTTTATACCGTATTCACGGCAGATTTTTCTTGCAAATGTGATTTTACTATTTTCCTTCATTTGTTTAACCTCCATTTATATTTTACTTTTGTTTTCCTGTTTTGTCAAGCCGTTTCAGGGGCTTGACTTTTTCGGGGGTTTGTGGTATATTGATTTAGGATTCAATATTTGACTGTAAAATTTCATCAAATTCATTTTCAAGCTCTTCCCTTAATTCTTGAGGGACTAATTTTAAAAGTTTTCTGATAAATTTATACAGTCTATTTAAAAACTTTAATTGATTATCTGTCATTTCGTTCACCCTTTTTCACCACCTTTATTTAATATATTATGTATATTATAGTGGATTTTGGTTTAGCAGTCAAGAGGGATTTTGTTTTTTTGTTCCCTTCTCTTATCGTGTCTTTATTATAACATAGATCACGTTAATTGTCAATAGGTTTTTGTGAAATTTATGCACAAACATTATATAGATCACTGTTATTAATTTGTGCATTTTAACTAAAGAAATGAGGTTTTCTAAATGGCAATGAGCAAAGCCCACATTAAAGCAAGCAACAAATATAACAAAGAGAACTACCGCAAAATCCAAGCTAATATTAAACCTGCTGATTTTGATATTATTGATAATTTTTGCAAGGAAAATAATATCAGCAAAGCGGAGTTAATTGTTAAAGGTTGCAAGATGTACATTGACAGTGTACGAAAATAATCCTTGACATTTTGGTTTTTTTGTGATACCCTTAAACAAGGGACTTACAAGGGCGATTTTAATTATTTTCGCCCTATGCCCTTGCCGTTAACTTTTTTAGTCTGTTATGTAGTCAAAGTATGCATTTAAGTCTTCAAACTCTATACCATTGATTATTATAACAGACTCGTTAACGGTACTGTCGTCAGGTATCATTTTATCACTTCCTTTACGCTTGGTTAAAGCGTGGGATAAGTTTAGATTTAAGGATTTACTTTTTGTTGTTTGGTATTTCCTTTTCTTATCTTGATATAAGTATAACATATCGTACGCCATTTGTCAATGAATAAATTATAAACATATTGTATTTTAAATATGAATTATAAGAGGGTGCTAAAGATGGATAAAAAAAATATAGAACGTGAACACACTTTCGATAAAAGCGAATACAACAAAGAATACAAGCAAAAGATGTACAAACAATTAAAGTTTGATGTAAAGCCCGAATTTTACGAAATGTTCAATAATTACTGTACTGATAACAATATCAGTAAAGCGGAGTTATTAAGGACTGCTATAATGGAATATATTGATAATCATTGATATAGTTACTGCATAAGCTAATACAACGCCCTGTATAGCCGTTGCAACTACATTATAGTATAGCGGTATCGCCTTTTATAAAATGCTTATAATAAGCGTTGTAGCGTGTATATGTACGTTGCACACTGGATATATTGAGGATATAAGAGCCAACGCAAGAGCCGATACATATATCATATAAATTGTATTTTGCCAATAGGTATATTGCATAAATATTGATATAGTGTATTGTATATATTTACTTGTAGTTTGATATAGCTGTAAGGGCTACTATAATGCGTTGTATGGCGTTTTGTTGGTGGTAGTGTAATTATATTAATAGGGTACCTAAAATGCGTTGTGGGTGATTTATTGTTATTTGATAATTTATTATTGTTTTTCAATATATTGTTATTGTTGTTTAATAAGATATATTCATAAAATGTTAATGATTTTGTTGTGCATATTGTATAGTTGTAGTGTGTTGTTCTGTATAATATGACTAATTTTATATGGCGTTGGTGTGATATTAATATAACTTTAGGCTATAGAGATATAAACAGTTGTTTATATTTTGAGTGTTGTTTAAGTTTAGACTGTTTAGGAATTTTGTTTAAAATTAGACAGATTTTGTATTGTGTATAAGTTTTGACAGTTTGCATATTGTGTTTATATTTTGGAGTAAAAATTAGATATGTCAAATATATTTGACATTTTGCGAACATATACCCCACTGGGGTATATTATAATGTGCTACACTGCTATACATAGTATTAGAAACTAGATATAACAGTATTTAAAACAACTTGTATAGTTAATCAATGTCAAGAATGTATAAAAACAATTTGTTATAGAAATGTTATCTAAATATTACCGTCTATGTTATGTTTGGGTGGAAAGCGACATAGGATAAAGTCAGCATAAAATCAGGCTTTGACGGGGTGGGTTTACATTTTAATTATCGGTTCTAATGGTTCAAATATCAGCAGTAGTTCCACTCAACTCACACGCCCAAAAATTCAAATCACCTCACCTCTAAAACTTTCCCTTCACATTAATTTCTCACCAATTAATTTCCTATCCTTTCCAAACCCCTCTCAAACCCCCACCAATACTACATTACACCCCAATTTGTTTCAAAACACTCGTATTCGATACCTATCTTCGGTGAACTTCCCAATTTATCACGCATATAACTCAATCAAAGAACACAAAACAAATTCCCCTCAAAATACGTTTATACTCACTCTCAGACTAACTATAACACACTTTATACCTAGCTCCCCCATTCTAAGCAAACGTCCTTCAAACTCAATTACATAGCCTAATACGAGTATCTCAGAATAGCATTCCAATAACACACTCACATAGAATCCAATTAATCATTCACTTCAGATCAAGCATCAAGCAACGCCAATTCAACTCTAAACCCAAATCTTCCAAACATCGATAAATCTTATACTTTCTTCGAATACTATAAAAATTAATCAAAAATGTGTGAAATTTGATCTACATTGCAAGAATCAAAAGCATCTCAAATCAAGTAAATATCGCAAATTCATTGGAATATACCGAAGTCCACCAAAACGCAGCTTATTTTGCGCATTGTAAAAGTTCAAAAGTTTCTTTATCAGTAACCACTAAAACCTATCACACGCATTTATTGCATACGGAACATATATTGTGGTTACCAGATTTAAATATAATGATCATAACTGCTTAAAAAAATATAATGTAAGACAACTGAGAGGAATAGCTATATGTGGTTTTCAAAAAAGCCAAAGGAATTTAAAACAGTAAAAGAAGTAAATGAATTCATAAAAAATGAAAATCCATATGAAGGTATTACCGAAGAAGAAAAAGTAATGATTAATCATATAGGCACAACACTCAACAATGCAATTCGTAGTAGTTCTGACTTGGGTAATGATATTCTGTTTCAAAAGGAACTTTTGCAAAGATTGATTAAAAGCCATTCATTAAAAGAGGATATCATTGTTCATAGAGGTGTACAATCTATTAATTACGAATCCATGTTAGCAAAAGAAAGAGGATATCCAGATGGTTATCTATATCATAATGGATTTGTATATACTGCTCTACGCCAAGCATACTATCATTTTATATATTTTAATATTGTTGTTCCAGTAGGAACTAATTATTTATATACAGGTAATTTTAGTAATGTTATAGGTATATATCCACACAATAATAATTTTGAAGATACTACATGCGAATTGATATTAGATATCGGGACAGTTTTTAGAATTAATAGAAAACAAATAATTATAGATAAAAGCGGAAAGAAAAGAATAATATATGATGTCAATGTTGTCAATGAGTATGATATAATGAATTGATTATGCATCCAATCATAACGGATAAAACATATAACTGGACGAAAAACTTGTTTTTCGGACAAGCGTATAGTCCCTTTGAAAAAGGGGCGGTTCTGGATTATGGAATGAATGTAGCGTAGCGAAATGAATGGAATAAGACAGAAATACGCAAGGGGTTAAACAATACAGAGCCTAAAGTTATAAATCATAAGTTGATGTTAAAAACATATTGACAAAACAAAAGCAAGTGTTATAATAAGAGATGAGAAAAAGCATATTGAGCAAAATATAAAAAGGAGATGAAAATATCGTTGCAAAACATTATCGCCCAAATATACTCTTTAATCTGTTTAATTAAATGTTATCTGTTTAATTACGTTATACCATAGTCCACAAATTTGTGGAAAAAAATCACTACTCTCAAAAAAAATTCCACAAATTTGTGGAATGAAATACAAATCACTCCACAGAAAGTGTGGAGTGCCTAAATTTATAAAGGAAAGGATTTGAGAATTTTGGAGTATTTTTACAAGGTGCCAATTGATCTAACTGATTACTTTGAGAATGACTATAAAAAGATAATGGTTAGATTATGTCTAGAAAGGTATTCTAACATAGAGGGGGTATGCTTTACATCAATAAGTTTGATTTGCGAGAAATGCGGATACTCTGTTGACAGACACGATAAAGCGTTTTCGGGTTATGTGCGCAAAGTTTTATTGTCTTTTGTTAAGAGTAATGAAATAACGCAGGTCTATGGGAAAGATATAGGTTCAGCTCCAATATCAAGTCAGATTGGTTTCCATTTGGAGAATAAATTCTATGAGCTACCTACAAAAATGTTTGCAAAGCTTTCTTATGACGCTTTTGACACTATTATAAGTATTGATTATCCTCTGAGTAAACCTACTCTACTAAAGGTATATACTTACATTAGAGGACGCATAATCGAAAATGAACAGCAAGCATATGGTTTCTATGGGAGCATAGAACGTGTTATACGAGATTTAGACTTGTCCCGAAAGATAGTAGATGCTTGCTTGGACTTGTTTGTAGAACACAACCTATTTATTAAATACACCACGGGCAGTTGCTACATAAATGATGAACCAAGAAATGTCCCCAATATATATGTCCTTCCAGATGATCAGGCTGAAAATAATACCAAGGCTCTGCTGGATGAACTCAAACAAAGATACGGAGTTGAAGAGTTTGCTCCCGTTCTCATCCCCAATGTTTTTTAATAATTCCAGTAATTAATAATATTTTTATAAAAATACTTGACAAGCTTAAATTTTCGGTATATACTATACTTAGGAGCAGTAAAAGGCTCGGAATTAAAATATACATATTAAAGGAGATGCTAAAATGAATACGTTAAAACTAATAACTACTAAAAATTTCATGGACGCTATTCCCTGTGATTTTTGGAACGATGTTAATGATGAATACTTTATCACGAGAGAACAAATTGGTAGAGCATTGGGCTATAACAATCCCAATAAAGCTATTGATAATATTCATCAAAAACATAAAGATCGTCTTGATAAATTTTCAACCACCCTCACTTTGGGGGTAGTTGAAGGTAGTAGATATGTGGAACGTGAGAGAATAATTTATAATCGTAAAGGTATAATGGAAATTTGTCGTTGGTCACGTCAGCCTGTTGCCGATGAATTTATGGACTGGTGTTATGATGTTATCGAAAATCTTATCATCAATAAAGCAACTTCAAGCAGTATACCTACTATAAGTAAAGAAACCGCTACTCAGATAGCCAATGCAACTAATAATATCTCTCGTATCGCACAGATGCTCACCACAATCACACCGCCAACATTATACTCCAAATGGAAGACTGACATAAGCATACAGATCAGGCACGTTGCTTCTTGTATGGGCAACAATACTAACGATGGTGTTAGAACTATTTACGGTGAGATATATAAGACTATGCGTGAAGAGTATGGTATGCCTGTAGATAAATTTAAACAGCAGTACATAGAGAAGCACGACATAACCCATAACCCTTATGCTATTGATATAGTTGATGATACGCCAGAGTTAAAAGAATTATTCATCAAGATACTCAATGAGAAGTACATAGGGATAATGGAAAGTTGAAAATATTAATAGTAGATAATAATATCTATATAAACGTTACTTAAAACCATATGCTTATATCCTGCTGACAGCTCGAAACATATTTATTGAAACGGGGCTTGGCTCAGAGGATATGGACGATGTGGTTCTGAGTGAGATGTAAGTGGCAATACTATTATGATGTAAAGAAAAGGAGATTGATTAAGATGATTGAAAATTCGGTGGCAACAGTTGAAAATGCAATAATGGTAGGTAATCACACTTTACCTATTAAAGAATACAACAATGTTAGAGTGGTGACATTTAAGGATATTGATACGGTTCATGAGAGACCTAATGGGACTGCTCGTAGAAATTTTAATGATAACAAAAATCGCTTTATAGAGGGTGTTGATTACTTCGTACGAAATTCGTACGAAGCTAAAAATGAGTTTAATTTAATTGCTCCAAATGGTTTGATACTCATTACTGAATCAGGTTATCTTATGCTCGTAAAATCATTCACAGATGACCTTGCTTGGAAAGTACAGAGAGAACTTGTTAATACTTATTTTAGAGTAAAAGATGTTATAGCGATAATGGGAACAATGGCAAGAACAATACAGGATATGTCAGCGAAGATAAATCAGTTTGAAGCATTACCAGATGAAGTAGCTGCTCTCAAGAAAGAAATCAAGAAACTTACGCCTACACCATTAAATTGTTCTTCGTGGAAGAGAAATATCGCTACCCCTTTAGTATCATCATTATCAAAAATTATAGACATTCCTATTGCAGAAACATATAAGTTTATCTATGATGATATGGCTTCTACATATGGATTTGATAAGATTCACGCTATGACTCAGTTTTGTAATAAGTATAAGGTTGATAATGTATCGACCATTGATGCAGTCGCAGATGTTCCAACTTATATAGAAATGTTTACAAAGAGTGCCAATAAGTTCTTAGATATGAATAATCCCGTTTCAGATACTTCTACAGTAGAATTAGAAGTAAATAATAATATAAGCACATCAAATACAATTACAGACTATTCTGCCCTCACAGTCGAAGAAATTATAAAACCACTTGTTGAACTTTATCATGATACATCTGTAAACAATGCTTATACATATAAAAGGGTTTACAAAATTATGCGTTCCGACAGGAGTTGGAAGGCGTTGATGACACGCAGACATTGTAGAAGCAAAAAAGAACTCGTTGTTAAATTCAATGATATAAGACGTGATTTTGCCAAGGCTGTAAATCAGCTTATGGGAGCTGGTACTGTGGAAGCAGGTGGTGAAGTATGAACTTTGCCAAGGAATTTGCTTCCGTAGGGCTACATTATAATTGTTCAACTTGTGGGTTTAGTAATTGTAGCAGTAGGGGTCTTCCCTATTGCTGCACAAATTACTTTCCCGAAAATATGGATGAAGTTATGGATAGAGTTGCTGCTGATTTACATATCAATACCGAGAAATCATCAGACAAAAGATTGAAGAGGGTTTCGACTGGTGATAGGAACAAAATGACTTGTGACGGTGATACATTGGACAAGTATTATGTTAGTATGATAAATGATACGCTATCTGAGATCAGAAAGGGCAAAACCGCTTATTTGTTTCACTTATCACAGGTACAAGAAATTATGAGATTTGAGAATATTGATTTTGCATATGATGCTATGGGCGGTAATTTTGCTGTTAGGTTAAGAAAGGAATGATAGTAAATAATGAATAAAAAGCAATTTATAAAACTTATGACTGTTATTAAGGAGAGACACGATTCATTAGAGAATGTGTATGATAAACTCGATGATATATTTGGCGATGTTGGAGATAGGTTTGTTGCTAATACATCATTGTTCCCTATCATTAAGGTTATTTCAGATATTGTTGGTGATGACAATGAGTGGATAGAATGGTACATATACGAGAAAGAATGGGGAACTAAGGAGGATATGGAAGTCACTGATGTAAATAATAATGTTGTATCTTCTGAAACGTTGGAAGATTTGTGGGAACTGATACAGAGTGGTAAGGATGATGACAAGTATGAATAATATAGAACTTTGGCACGGTGATTGTATTGAACTTATGAAAGATATACCTGATAAGTCGGTAGATATGATATTGTGTGACTTACCTTATGGAACGACTGCTTGTAAGTGGGATACGGTAATTCCTTTTGAGCCTTTGTGGGATCAGATAAGAAGAATAGTTAAATCTAATACACCGATTGTATTATTTGGTTCACAGCCATTCACATCAAGAATTATTATGAGTAATATAAGTTGGTTCAGAGAAGAACTAATTTGGCTGAAAAACAAACCTGCAAGTGGTATGCAATGTAATCAAAAGCATATGAAAATTCACGAAAATATATGCGTATTCAGTGAAAGTGCCAAATATACATACTATCCACAAAAGTGGCTTATCTCTGAAAAAGAGTTTATAACACAAAGAAAGACCTTTAAAGAAAATGAATATATAGGCAATCAGATTTATGGCGCAACACACAGAACCCGTAAGCCTGACACTGGAGAAAGAAACCCAATTTCAATACTGAGCTGTCGTGTACCGTTTACACCACAAAACAATAAATCTTATTCCGATAATGTAGATTTGAGGTATCACCCAACGCAAAAGCCCGTTGAGTTACTTGAATACCTCATCAAGACCTTTAGTAATGAAGAAGATGTTGTACTTGATTTTACAATGGGTAGTGGTAGTACAGGTGTAGCTTGTAAGAACCTTAATCGTAAATTTATTGGTATTGAACTTGATGAGAATTATTTTAATATTGCTAAAGAGAGAATAGAAAATACAAATATATGATAAAAACAGATTTTTATTATTTTTAGGAGATGATAAAACTTGACAGACAACAAAGTTAGCGCAGCAAAAATTCTTAGTATTGAAGCAAAGGATTTATATAATTCTAATCATTTAAACAGAGAAAATTTAATTGGATATTCAATTCGTGACAAGAACAACGCAGTAAATACTAAATTATTTATTAATACTCTCGACTATTCATTGGATTTAATTAAGCTCAGGGAGGTATATGAAAAAGTATTTAGAAGACACGATTTTTCATTTAATGACGGAAGACATGATTATACTCAGCACGTCATTAACGTAAAATTTAAATATGCTCACAAAGAATATAATAAAGCAGGTAATGGTAAGTATGTTCTCAATGGATATCTTTGGAGAGATGTTCAAAATAAAATTAAAGATTGCGTCTATATTGAAAATGATATTTTAATTGCAATTGAAACTGGTATTTCCGTAGAAAAACAGTGTGAATCAAAATATCTTGGCAAATATTTTGAATTTGATGATGGTGTTTATAAGTCAAATGATAAATTTGAAGTAATAAAATCAAAATCAGAACTTAGGGAGTGTTTATATGAAAATGGCTTTGTTTGCGATGGAATAAAGTATATACGTTGGAAGCGCAGCTCTGGAAGTAGCAGAGTTGGCAAGTGTTTGTTCATTAATGAAGCATTATATAAACGTATGCATAAATGGGAAACTTGTGGCTTATCACTCAAAGATGGTTGTGAAATCGATCTTGCTGCTTTAGAAGCCTACATATCATTAACATCGAGTAGTATTATTGACACATTGGAATTAAAGCCTGAAAATTTTCTTATTGTTGATGATTATGAATCAATATTCAAAGATACGGTTGTAGGTGTTCAGTTTGAAAATGGTCAGCTCGTAGCTAAAGAGCAGGAGTTTGAAATAAAAAATTCTATTTTTGATGGAGAAACATTGCTTGATGAAAGTTGCTTTCCAGAACAGTATAAAGATTATTCTATGCTTTTGCTTAGACAGAGAATGTTCAAATCTGCTTGTTTTAAAGCTAAGATACAAAAATGGTTTTCTGACAATAATATAACTGATATTTCTCAACTTAACGGATTTACAATTGCCAAGAATGTATCTGATATAAAAGTAATAACAACGCCAAGTAGTATAAAATATGTTAAATTTGGAACATTAAAGAAATGGCTTGATATTTTAGAGCCTACATTTGGTATTGTAAAACATGAGAAGCCCACTCACTATTTTGACGGCAGGAAGGTATCTTGTCATTATCAGTTACTTAATACATTACAGCTTTCAGAGCAAAATGTTGCCGATTTATTAGAACCTTCCCTTAATTACATAACAAAAATCAGAAGCGATCCTGCAGTTTTAAGATACCATATAAATTATCCTTATGAAGAAATGGACATTACTCCTCTTAATTCAAAAAATGAAATAATCTTTAAGCTGCTTGGAATGAATGCCAATTTTGCAAAAACAAAACTATATTATGAATTTAGAGATGATTTAATTAAGTCATTATTACGAGAATTAAAGAAGGGTCATGTACTTGTAAATGGCAATTATTCTACATTGCTTGGTAATGGATATGAAATGCTTCAGCAAAGTATCGGCACTTTTAAAGGAGATAGTATTATAGGTCAGGGAAATATTCATAGTAAAAGGTTTGAATATAACAAGACAATTCTGGGATCTCGAAGTCCTCACGTTTGTGCAGGAAATGTACTGTTGGTTACGAATGTCGCATCTAAAGAAATTGATACATATTTTGATTTATCAAATGAAGTTGTGTATGTTAATGCAATCAATGAAAATATTCAGCAAAGACTCAACGGGTGTGATTATGACAGTGATTCAGTACTTTTGACAGACAATCAGATGTTTATAGATTCGGCAAAGAAAAACTATGGTAAATTTAAAGTCCCTACTTGTTTTGTATCCGCAAAGAAAATTAAAAGATATTATACCAATTCACAAAAAGCTGACCTTGATGTTAAAACAAGTGTAAATAAGATTGGAGAGGATATTAATCTGTCTCAGCAACTCAATAGCTTGTTCTGGCAATACATATATGATGGTCAATCTTTTGATGAAAATAAGGAGCTATATTACGATATATGCAAACTTGCAGTTCTTTCAGGAATTGAAATTGATAAGGCAAAGAAAGAGTATGAAGTTGATGTTTGCAAAGAAATCAATCAGATTAAGGAGAAATATAAAATTGTAAAAAAATCAGAAAGCAGAACTGGCGATATAATTGAAAAAGTTGTAAAACCTATGTTTTTCAAAATGATAACTAAAGAGAATGGTTATGAGTTAAGTGAAAGACACTTCTATAAATATTTTCATACTCCTATGGATTATCTTCAGAAAAGAATAAGTAAATTCAATTTTTATCAGTCAAGAGAAAACAAGGATGAAATACTGCCTTTTTCAAGTCTTGTTAAGGAAACTGTCGTACCTACAGGACAAGGATATTATTACGCACAAAAGGACAGGATCATATCAATAGTACGTGATACAAATAAAAAGCTCAAAGAATTATATAAAGATTATGATGACAAATCCAAAGATGAAAGACAAGAAATAAAAGTAATTGCGTTCGATATCAAGCAGGAATGCGTAGAGTATATCAACAATATGTCAATCTGTGATGCAACAATGTATTTGCTCTTGACTTCTTTAGATAAAAAAGAGAATAAAGATGTTAAGCGCAGAATTTTTTTGACGTTATTTGGCACTCCCAATAAGACATTTTTCAGAATGATTCAAAACAATCAAGGGACAATAAATGAGTTATATGAGTGCGATGATGGCAATATAACATTGTATGATTTAAAATATAATATGATTTAATTATTGTGGTGGAGAGCATATATAAAAAGCTTTCCACCACTTTTTATTAAAAACTTACAAAAACCAGCCATATTTATAACGAAACGCATTTTTTAATATGTCTAAAAACCGCATAGATACGTGGTTTTAGAGATTTGTTCAAATTTCAGTATATGGAAGGGAAAAACAAAAATCCTATGTAAAATAATACATAACAAGTAAAAAAACAAAATGAATAATTACAAAAATTTATTATGAATGGTGGTTAAAAATTTGATCGCAATTTCAAAAGCCGAAGCGCAGGAACTCAGAAAGATACTTCCTAATGTAGAAATTCATAAGACTCTCAGAACTAAATCGGGTCGTGGAAAGTATTATCTCGTTGAAGAAAAGAAAAATCTTATTGCTTTGGCAAAGCTCAGGAATACTGATGTAAGGTCAATTACTGAGTAATTAATCCCCTACTGCTCCAGAACCCTACCTACCATTTTCACACGCCACTGTGGTTTTTCATCTCCTTTTACAAACTCTTTTCATAAATATATACCTCCTGAAATATATTTTACTCTTTTTCGATGGTGGGTACGGTTGTGGAGCAGTAGTATCAAATATCCTATGTAAAAACATAGGGCTGTCGGGTGACAGTAACTTATTTTAAGGAAATTTAGTTTATGAACGTAAACAAGGACTATGAAATTAATCTCGATGAACTTCTTGCAGACCCCACAGAAATGACTCCTGCTACATATCAGTATTACAAAAATCTGAAGAATCGTACAATTATTATCAATGACCAGATTACCGCTGATATTGTAGAAAGCGTTATGCTCCCTCTTATCGAAATGGACAATGATGGTACGGGTAAACCTATTACGATTAGACTTTCAACTGTCGGAGGCAGTTTGTTTGACGGAATTACGCTTTGTGATATCATAGATGGTCTTAAAACAAAGACTACTATTATTGTACAGACTTATGCTTATTCTATGGGTGGAATTATCCTTATGGCAGGATATAATAATCCCAATGTTAAGAAAGTTTGCTATAAGCATAGTACAGCACTTTTACACGCTGGTAGCACTTATCTGGAAGGTAATTCATCGTCTGTAAAAGACCAGTTCCATTTTAATCAGAAATTTGAGCAGAAGCTCAAAGATTATACTCTTTCTCATTCCAATATTACAGAAGAGGAATATAATGCTATGGAACGCTATGAGTGGTATATGGATTCTGATACAATGCTCACAAAGGGCTTGGTCGATGAAATTCTGTAATGGGGTACAAATATGAAAAAATTTTATGATACTTGTTCCCTATTGGAATTAACCAACTCATCTGATATAAATGCAAACGATATTTGCCTATCGAGTGTTACATTGCAGGAGCTTGAAAATATCAAAACTTCTGCAAACAAGGATAGTGAAACAAAATATCGGGCGAGAGTTGCTGTCCGAGCATTAAAGGATAATCCTGATGTTGAAATAATAGTGGTCAATAAGGACGATCATAAGTGCCTTGAAGAAAAGGGACTTGAAACTACAAACGATAATCTGATTATTGCGTCTGCTTATAGATACTCACAGGAACACGACATTATATTTTATACAGAGGATTTGCTTTGCGGATTTATTGCTAAAAATTACTTTGGACTTGAGGTTCAGAATGTTAAAATTGATGATAAATCTGATATGTATAAGGGATATAAGGTAGTTGTTCCTACAGATGAAGAGTTGGCACAGGTTTATGACAAAGATAATTGCGATAATCTTTTTGGCTGTAATATAAATGAATACGTTGTTATCAATGATTCTGAGGGTAATTTCTGTGATGTTCTCAGATGGACTGGAACAAAATATGCTAATGTTTTTAACAAAATCATTAAAACGCTTGCTTTTGGAGATAAGATTAAAGCCAAAGATATTTATCAGCGTATGGTTATGGATAGTATTTTAAACAATACAATGACTTGTATTTCAGGTAAGGCAGGAAGTGGAAAGAGCCTTTTAAGCCTTGTCTGTACCATGTATCTTATTGAAAATGGCAAATATGATAGTCTTGTTATACTTTTTAATCCCTGCCCTGTCCGTGGAGCAACACAGTTGGGATATTATCAAGGGTCACTTATAGACAAGGCGATGCAATCGAATATCGGTAATGTATTGATAACCAAGTTTGGAGATAGGTTTGCCGTTGATAATTATATTGCGCAAGGTAAGATTAAACTTATTCCAATGACAGAATGTCGTGGTATGGAAATAAGAGATAATGAAATTCTGTACATTACAGAAGCTGAGAATACTACTGTTGACCTTATGAAAATATGTTTATCAAGAGTAAGTTCTGGTGCAAAAGTAATTGTTGAGGGTGATTTTGAACAGGTTGATTCGAAACTTTTTGATATAAATAACGGTATGGCAAGAGTAATTGAAATTCTTACAGGTGAAGATGTTTTTGGATATGTACAGTTACAGAATATTTGGCGCAGTAAGATCGCTACTCTGGTTGATAAATTATAAGGAGATTTATAATGGCTAAGATAACAAAGAAGTATAGTTTTAGTAAGGCTGAAATTTCATACGAAGATGGAAAGTACACAATAACTGAAATTGGCAAGGACGATAGTACCGATTATAATTTGTCTTCGGTGCTTGACAGTTTTGTTGGTCTTTCAGGTGTATCACTTTCTATCGGAGTAGATGATGATGTTCCTTCTGTTGAGGAAACTTGATTGGAGGGCTTAATATAAATTTTTCCACATATGAAGAGGAACTTGAATATCTTGTAGACAAGGTAGATAATCCTCTGAATAATAAAACTTGGGTGGATATGGTTGATGAGCTAAACACTAATACACACCCAGATGTACTTAGAAAATCATTTACTGGTGGTCGCTATGGTGGATATGCTGTGTATAAGTATTTTATCAATAAGATTGCCGAGGGTTGTTCTACTGAGGAACAGGAACGTCTTGAAATTTTAAGAAACGAAGTATATAAGGAACGTTGCAAAAACGCAGACATTCTCAGAGAAAAGAGAAAAATTCTGCGTGATGAAGCAAGATTTGAAACGCTCACAGACGTTCTCAAAGAAGAAATCAAGAATTTAAGACCTATTAAGCTGAATGATTTTAAGTCAAGCACAAAATCAGAAAGAGTCTATGGTATTGCACAGTTTTCAGATTGGCATTATGGTAAGTTAATAGATAATCAGTGGAATTATTATGATTTAGATGTTGCTGTTGAACGTGCGAATATCATTGCAGATAAGATTATTGATAAGAGTAAGAAACACGGTGTTACAGACCTTATTGTTGAAATAAACGGTGATATGCTGGACGGAATTATAAATATATCATCAAGAAATGTTGAAGAAGCCGATATTATCACTCAGATAGTAGGTGTTTCAGAACTTCTTGCACAGGTTATAAACAAGCTTATCCCCTATTATGAAAATGTTAAGGTTGTCACTACATTAGGAAATCATGGACGTTGCTTCGCTGATAAGAAGGCTTGTACAACATCTGAAAATTTCGAGATGCTTATTCCTGAATTTCTCAGGCTTAGACTTGATAAGCGTGTACCCCTCATTACATCTCACGGTCTTGATTTTGCGTCTTATGAAATTAATGGTGAACTGATTTGTGTTGCACACGGTCAGAATGATAAACTTGCCACTGTAATTTCTGATTTTACAAATGTATATAAAAAGCTTCCAAAGGAAATTCACCTTGGACACACACATTCTTACAAGGATATAAATGATTGTGATGTGTTTGTCACTGTAAACGGTAATTTATGCGGAAGTGACGATTACGCTGTTTCATTGCGTAAGATAGCAAAGCCAAGTCAGAACTTCATTGTTTACGATGGTTCTGATCGGTGTATTTACAGTCTGATTGCAGACTAAATTGATTTATTAGAGAGGAATTAAAATATATGACAAAGGCTGAATTTATTACAAAGGTTAGAGAGAACTCAGAGCTTTCTAAGACACAGATTGATGATGTACTTACAGTAATTCTTAATACTATTGTTGACAGTGTTGCTGCTGGTGAAAAGGTAAATTTCGTTGGCTTCGGTGCTTTTGAAAAGCACAAGAGAGCAGCGAGAACAGGCGTAAATCCCTCTACAGGAGAGTCTATTGAAATAGCAGAGAAGAATGTACCTTCATTTAAGGCAGGCAAGATGTTCAAGGATACAGTTGCTGAAAACAAGTAATTTTGAGGTGGTTTTATGCTGAAGATAAAGTCTCATAATACATATCTTACAACGGAAATGCTGATTGGTGATATTCTTGATGATGTCAAACGCAAGATAAATGTATCTGTAGTAGCACAGGGAGATATTGTAAAGCTTATTATCAAAACAATGATGAACGTTGACGATATAGATATTCAGCTTCTTGATTATAATGACTTTGATTATTGTGGTGAATATTATATTGATATTTCTTGGCACAATAATATTCCTGAACTCTGGGTTGAGAAAGCTTGGATTGATGAAACAAAGAGATATCTTGGCGGTGAAGCTGATTTTTATTATATAGCTTCTGATATTAGCACAAATATGTACAATTATCTTGATGGTCTTGGAACAGTGTTCTCTGTTGAAGAATAATTAAATAATAATATTGAGACGGTGGGTTGCAATAGCAATTCACTGTCTTTTTATTGCGAGTTGGTCTAATGGAAGGATTAGGGTCTCATAAACCTTAGATTTACGTTCAAGTCGTAAGCTCGCACCCAATGATAAAAATCACCGTCAATGAAGGTTTTTGTAATAACTATCGTGAGTGTATGATTATATTATGGTCAAATTTAATCAGATGTCTCAAATTATGATGGTTATAGTTTTTGGGTTATACATAGCTGTGAGCATTTGTATTAACAATAGTTGGCAAAGTGTTTGACCAACACTATTCGTCTGACGACAAGGATAAAGATAAGTGGATATAATGCCTTGTAAAAACTTTATTCTAACGTATATAAGAAACCTATTAAGATTATCCATTCGAGATAGTACGGATAGAATAGACATACTGAAGTAATTGGGTTCTAATTTATTGAAACAGGCGTTTATAGGTATGTTATATGTGGATATAGACTTAATGTGTTTGTATTCACACAAGTAGGCAGTTCTCGATAATCTGCTGTTAGCAGCTCTGTCTGCGGACAACTGCGGTCAAAGTAGATATACATATCAAAATGATTAAATCGAAGAAATAATACTGACCAAAAACATCTAATGATGTTCCGTAAGGATAATGTACGCATTATACTTATTGGTTTTGTGGAATAGGTATGGTTTTCTGATGTTTTGCAGCCCTATTAATAAAACAAAACATACACGTTGTTAATTCTGAGAAGATAATTTTCAGAATTATGTTTGCAATAACCCCGATGAAAACGGTTGTCAACCTTTCGGGACACGATTATAATGAATGTTTATGGAGTGATAGCTTTATAAGCAAGTCAACTTTGTATTATGAAAGTATGTAAGATGAGAGGAAAATCCTCAAATTTAGTCGTGGTGCTAAGAGTTATCGCTTCAAAAGGCACAGAACTTATCGCTGTGGTAATAGACGCTTCTGTGAAGAATAAGCCTTATACTAACGAGTGGAATCGCAAAGTTACTAAGGTAATCCAAAACAACACAGTCTGTTTTGATGCTTGAGAAATCAGGCTATAAGGTAAGTCGCTGGTAAAAGTAGCCATATGACAGTATTGGGAACAAATCTTTTCTTGTAATGATTTTAAAGAAAATTTCAAATGCTGAATGACTGGTGAAATTTGTGTATAACCAATTACACACAAGCTCTGAGAGAAATCTACGGTAAGAAGCTATGGGGTCGCTACCTATAGTTCAGCCTTATCGTCTTGGTGGCTGAATATTGAAGAAGATGATGGAGGTAAGGCGAAGGTCTTATTGCAAATATAATTGTGGGAATTGTTTTTCTCATTGAAAACGAATAGACAGATAGATTGGAAGTCATGAGCCAATCGAAAAGCAGAACCTTCCTGTTTCTGTCTATTTAATTTGTTTGAAGGTTGGAAGGACGTAGTGATAATGAATGAGACAAAAGTATATCGTAAATGGAATAGAAAAATCAACAAATGAATTAACATATTTTGATATAAAAATATTATTTACCGATTACATAAAAAGAAAGGGTAAATATCCTACTCAAAAAGAGTGTACATTGCAAAATAATTTACCACATTTTAGAATCGTGGCAAAAATATTAGCCGATGAAAATATTACGTTGAAGGATTTTCAGACTTCGATGGGCAAGGTTGGTCATATAAGAAGTGATATTTCTAATTATGATACATATGTTAGTAGGTTTAAACAAAAATGCAAAGAAGAAAATAGGACTTTGCAAATCTCTGAGCTTGTAAATAATACAGAAGGTTTACCATCAGCAAAATGGTTTGTTGATAATTGTCCTTGTAATACTGTTAAAACTTATAATGATTTTGTTAGATGGTGTGGTTTAGCTGTAAATTCAAAATATGATAAAGAATACATTTCTGCTAAATTAAAAGAATTAGAATTATCTCTTGGTAGAACTCTAAAGCAATCTGATATTACTAAAGATAATATAGGATTCTCTATGATTGTGATTAAACGATTATGGGGCAGTTTAGAAAAGGCAAAAGTTGAAATTGGCTTGCTTGCTGAAAAAGAAGATAAGTCTTTATCCTTTGAGCATTACAAAAAATTAATAGATAATACTTTAAGTTTTGTTTGGGTAAATCTACATAGAAAACAAGTATGTTGGGAAGATTTTGAAACAGGAGAATTTAAAGTTGACCATCATACTATTCAAAAAGCGTTCACTAAAAAGGGCGTAGATTTTAATTCATATTTGAAATCTAAAGGCTTTGAATTATCGCCCAATTCTATTGGTAATGTAAACTATTTTGACGATGGTGAATTAACTCGATCAAAATATGAGTGGGATTTTTCAACCTTTTTGAGAAATGAGTTAGGCTTGAAATATAAAAATGATTACAACAGAGATATAATGTATAAAAAGTTATCTGCTAAAATTAATAATAAAATTAATTGTGATTATTGTGTACATTTTAATGGTAATAATTATTATATTGAAATAGCTGGACTTATATATAATACATCATCTAATAATTGGCGAGAGATAACGTATTCTTCTAAAAAGATTATGAATTATCGAAACAAAATGATAGAAAAAGAAAATATATTTTTACAAACCAATGCGAAGTATCTTTTTATCTTTCAAAATGATATGAAAAGTGGAAGATATAAAGATATGGTTAAAAACTTTATACAGAGAGGAGATGTTAATAATGGCTGAAATGAGTAAGAAAATTCGTGTTTATGACGAAAAGATACTTAGCGAAATAAATCCTGAGACGATGAAGCTTTGGAATAAATATAAGATAGATATGTCTCTTAGAGAATTATCGGAAAAGACTATTGCTGGTTATAGAAACGATTTGGAACATTGGTGGATTTATATTTATAAAAATCAAGAAAATCAGTCTGTCACTGAATTGACAGAAGATGATATTACTGAATTTCTTTATTTCTGTAAGACACAGGGCAATAATTCAAGACGTATGAAACGTAGAATGGCTTCCATTTCTGCATTTTATAAATATCTCCGTAAAAAGAAACTTATAGCTGAAAATCCTACTGAATTTTTGGATAGACCTAAGAAAGATACAGATGTTATAACTCAAACATTTTTAACTCTTGAACAAGTTCAGCAGATGAGAGAAACCTTACAATCTTTAGTTGATAATGCTGAAACAAATAATAGAAAACATAGAGCATTACAGTATCAATGTTATGCTCTTTTTTCTTTATCTACAATGGCAAGAGTAAATGCTGTATGTAATACTCGTTGGGAACAGATCGATTTTAATGAAAGAACTGTAAATGATGTTCTTGAAAAAGAGGGTTATATTGTAACTCTGTATTTTTCTGAAGAGGTTAAGGGTTTACTTGAAAATCTTATGGTTTATCGCAAAGAAAATAACATTGACGATAATGGATATGTTTTTGTTTCTTTTGTAGATGGTAAGTACGATAAGACTACAAACAGTACATTAACTGAATGGTGTCATACCATCGGTGAAATGTTTGGCGTTTCAACACTACATCCACACGATTATAGACATAGTGGGGCTACACTATATAAAAATGCTGGAATGTCTCTTGAAGATGTGTCAGCACTTCTTAATCATACAGGAACAGATGTTACAAGAAAGTTTTATATTAGGGTTGATAAGAAAAAGATAAGTCAGAATAAAGATAGATTTGACTTCTGATATAAAATAACATCGTCTCTTAGCAGACACCTTACAAGACATAGTGGCTTACATACAAAAATAAATTTACTTAGCGATGATCTGTAAAGCAGTTTCAAGGTGCTGTGTTATGGGGAGCTATACAAGGGTTGGATATTTACCACAACTTGAATAGGTTTACACCGAAAGAAAATATCTAAAAAGCAAAGCATCATTCACAAAATGGTATGCAAAAAAATATATCATATACAAGATTTGACAAAATTGCAATAATGTTATATAATTGCTAATATATAAAATAAAACTGTAATGATGGTGGGATAAAATATGAAATACTATGCTGTTAAAGTTGGAAGAGAACGCGGCATTTTTGATGATTGGAATAAGTGTTCTGAATCTATAAATGGATATGCAAATGCTGTTTTTAAAGGATTTAATTCAGAAGATGAAGCAAAAGCTTATCTTGAAGATATAGATTTGTGGAGCGGCATTATTTCAAAAGATATAAAAGATGGTTTTGTTGTTGCGTTTTGCGATGGTAGTTTTGATAGAAATTTAAATAGATATTCTTATGGTGTTGTATTAATTGATTCTGAAAATAATGAATCAACGTTATATGGCTATGGAAATAATCCAAAATATATTTCTTCAAATAACATTATAGGCGAGGTTTTAGGTTCAATTAATGCAATGGATTGGGCAATATCAAATGGATATGAAAAAATTAAAATATATCATGATTATGAGGGTATAAGCAAATGGATTAATGGTGAATGGGATACAAAGAGCGATGTTGCTAAAATGTATTCATCAATTTACAGATCTAAATTTGAAGATATTTTAGAAGTTGTATTTGAAAAAGTAAAAGGACATAGTAATAATAAATATAATGACAAAGCAGACGAACTTGCCAAATTGGCATTAGAAGATAAGACCAAGGTTGCAATACAAGGAGAAAATTGGTTTGTGATACCCCACATTAGTAAAGACTCCTTCCAATCTATAATTGATTTACTTAAGGAAGAATATACAAATCTATCATCCATTGTTAATGATTATGATAGCAAATCCATATACAAATTAACTTTAAATAACGATTGTCTAACAGTTACAATATTTAATTCAAATATGCATAAATTACTTGTACAAGGAAAGCCATCACTACTTTTTCAAATTTTGATATCATATATATCAGAATTAGAAAATATAGATACTGTTGATAAAATAATGAGCAATGCATATAGAAAAACTATTAACACTGAGCATATTGATACTACTTATAATTCTTTGTTTCCTACTTTTCCAGCAGATTATCCAGAAGGAGTAAAAAAATTATTACGTCAGGCAATTATAAATATGAATTACTTTATAGAAAGCACAGATTATTCTCAATATACTTTTCCTGCTCTTCGTGCATTAGAAGGGCATATAAAATATTTAATATATAAAGCAACTGGAAACCCAGCAAAAAGAGAATTTAATCTTTTTAATCGTTCACCTCAAACACAAAAGTACATATTTATTGCATCATGCGTTGACACCTCCAAAAAGCCTTTAATTGAAAAATGTTATAATTATTATAAGTCTGAACGTGATAGTCTTTTTCATTTTGGAGATATCATTGGCAATACTGATAATACGAGAATAATCTCCGACAAAAACGTAGCAGATGAATTAATTAATAATTGTATAAATCTTATTTGTGAAATATAATTGAAACTTTGAAAGGAGAATTTGTTGTGAACGATTATATTATAACACAAGACACCAAGCAAGATTACAACGGATTCTTACTCTGTTTAACAACGAAAAGTTTCTTTGAATATTTTCATAATATAGAAAACGAATCGTTATTAAGAAATTCTAAAGGTATTCTACTCATTGATCAACTTTTGGTTACGGGAAATGAGGAGAATCGTTATATTTCTTGTGTTTATAACTGTGGACAACTTATATTAAATTCAGCTAAATATGTTATTCCAGACAATTACTATAGAAAATTAGCAATAAATATATTGAAAAACAATATGTATATTGTCGAAAATTCAATATTAACTTCTTATCAAAAAAAATGTATTTTAAACGGTACGGTATTTTAACATAATGATGAGAACAATATATTCGAGAGTGGATTAGGCTTAATCCACTCTTTTATTATGCCTTGATTTACCGTGTTAGGAATTGAGGATGAGCAAATTAACAAAAGAAATGAAAATAAATAATAAAGAATTGGAGGTAGAGCAATGTCAGCAAGAGGCTCTAAACAAACTCTTGAAAGAAAATCAAAACCTAAATATGAAAAAATTGACACAAGTGCATTGCCTCCACTTTATAAATGTACTTGCTGTGGGAAAACAGTACAAGACCCTGAAGGTAAATTTTTTAAAGTAGTTCAAAATCCATTGTATAAGGCAAATGATGGTTATAGTAATGTTTGTACATATTGCTGTGATGATTATTTCGCTCGTATGCGAGATAAATATAAAGATGAAAAAATGGCTTTGCTTATGACTTGTGCTGAAATGGGTTGGTTTTTTTCTGAATCTACATATATAAAAATGAAAGAAAAAGACTCACAAGACATACGCTTGGGTGATTATGTAAAGAGATTAAACCTTTCACAGAATAAAGATTTAACATTTGTTGATTATGTTATTTCCTCTATAAATAATGAGCAATTTCTTCGTTCAAAAGAAGAAATTAATCAGCAAATGGAGAATGAATGGACTAAGGAAGAATTAAAAAATAAAAATGAAGTTCTTGAGGTAGTTGGTTATGACCCATTTGCAGGTTATCAAAACGCAGATAGACGTTACTTATTTAATGAACTTGTTAAATATCTCGATGATGATGTGATTGATGATAGTTATAAACTTTCTCAGATAATTCAGATTGTTAATAATAATAATCAAATTAGACAGTATGACTTGTTGATAGCACAACTTAAACCGCTAACAGATAGTAAAGATATTCAAATGCTCAATGATTTAAAAGGAAAACTTGTTGTAGCAAATGATAAAATCGCAAAGGAAAATGAAATATCGGTAAAGAATAGGTCTAATAAAGATATTGGTAAATCAACTCTAACATATCTTATGAAAGATTTAAGACAGAAGAATTTTGAAAAAGCAGAAGCTGATTATTATGACCAACTTAAATCAGAGGGTACACGTTGGGCAATGGAATTATCTGTTAATGCAATTCAGAAAAATGCTTACTTTGATGAAAATGATTATAATGAAATTAAAGATATACGCCGAGAACTTGTAGATAAATTACAATCACAAGTTGATAGCTTAATGGAAGATAAGCGTAAATTGCTGTTAGAAATTCAAAATTTAAAGGCTAAAAATGGTGACAATAATGAGGATATATGATACAGAAAAATATAAATCTACCTTATTAGAGATAAACCCTAAAATACAAGTAATTGATGAGTTTAAAACTGTCAAAGATAAAATATTGCATAAATGTAATGTTTGTAATGGTGAATGGTATGCTACTCCTGCAAACATTTTAAAAGGCAGAGGTTGCCCATATTGTGCAGGTAAGAAAATCTTAAATGGTGTAAATGATTTATGGACTACTAATCCAGAAATAGCTTCTTGGCTAAAAGACAAAGAACTGGGTTATAAAGTTACAAAAGGTTCAAATAAGAAAGTTACTTTTATTTGTCCACGTTGTGGAAAGGGAAAAATAATATCGCCTAATAAATTAAATAATAATTTTTCGTGTAATTATTGTTCAGATGGTATTTCTTATCCTGAAAAATTTCTTTTGTCGCTTTTAGACCAATTACATATAAATTTTATTTATCAATATTCAAAAGTAAATGCAGTGTGGTGTGACAAATATAAGTATGATTTTTATTTTGAACATAATGGAAATAAGATTATTATAGAAACAAATGGTATTCAACATTATGAAAAATCATTTAATACTGTCGGTGGACGTACTATTGATGAAGAGACAGAAAATGATAATAACAAGAAGTTATTAGCTTTGAGTAATGGAATTGATTATTATATTACATTGGATTGTAGATATTCTCAAATGGAATACATAAAAAATAATATTGAAAATAGTTTGTTGTCTAATTTGTTTGATTTATCTCAAATAGATTTTTCAAAATGCAGTAAAGATGCTTGTGATACAATAGTTTTCAAGGTATGTGAAGAATATAAAACTAATGATAATATTTTAAATATTGCACAAAAATTTCATATTTCTCAATCTGCTGTTTATAGTTATTTGAAACGTGGTACATCTTTGGGATTATGTAAATATAATGGAATCAATAACATAAAAGAAGCACTTTCTGACCCTGTAATATGTTTAAATACAAAGATTGTGTATGATAGTATTATTGAAGCCAGTCGTCAAACAAAAGTTGCACAACAATCCATAAAAGGTAGCTGTATAAATCACAAAATATTAACTACAAAAAATTCTTGTAATATGTGGGCTTACAAAAAAGAATATAACATTAATCCAGATATTGAAAAAGAATATTGTGACGCAAATAAAAATAAAAGAAGGATTATTTGTTTAAATACAAATATGATATTTAATTCGATAGCAGAAGCCAAAGCATGGTGCGGTAAAAGTGATATACAATCAGCTTTATCTCATAGACAAGCGACTGCTGGTAAACATCCATTAACAGGCGAAAAATTATTGTGGGCGTATTATGAGGTGAGTGTTAATGGGTAAAAAAATAATAATGACGGAAGCAAAAAGAAAAATTTGTGAATTAGATGCTGAAAGCATAGCTTTTTATAGGAGAAATTGTTGTATAGCGTGCGAAGATATATTAGGGATTCGTCTCATTGATTCTCAAAAATGGATATTGCAAATGTCGTGGAATACACCTCACGTTTTATGGTGCTGTTCAAGAAACTTTGGTAAATCATTTTTAGGTGCAATCCTTATGATATTAAAAGCCATTTTGTATGAAAATCAAGCTATATATATAATTTCCTCGGTCGGCGACCAGTCGAAAGAAACATTTTCCAAGATAGAAGAAATTATACAACGTATTGGTAAAACGGCAGCTTCTATTAAGTCGTTGAAGGATATTGTGGAAAAAGAAACTAAAAAATCGTCCACCAATAAAACAGGTTTCAGTCATAATCCAGCAAGTTATAAAGTTGAATTTTATAATGGTAGTGAAATTTTCACATTGAATGGTAATCCAGACTCCAACCGATCCCGAAGGGCGACATTATGTTTTTTTGATGAAGCGGCGTTTTGCTCGGATGAACTCATCGCTGTTTGTGAAGCTTTTGCAACACAAAATACAGACTTCGTAACATCTACTGACGATAACTTTAATCCTGAAACAGAAAAACGTAAAGTTCCAACACAGTTAGTGTATGCTTCATCACAAGACCAAGTTGATAAAATGTTCTATAAACACTATAAAAATTTTGCAAAAAGAATGATTGCTGGGGACAGAGATTATTTTGTTTGTGATATGATATGTGATACTGCAATTAAAACATTTATGAATGGTAAGCCTTATGTTCCTTTATTAACACAAGACAAAGTAGATGCCGCTTTGAAGAGCAACAAAGATAAAGCATTAAGAGAATATTATAATCAACCTACACAAGATGGTGGCATTAACCAAATTATTAAATGGAGTACAATTCGTAAAAATGAGCATTTTTGTTTACCAACATTAACTTGGAGACCCAATTCTCGCATTGCATTAGCTTTTGACCCAGCAAGAACAAATGATAATAGTATTGTTCTTGGAATGAATATATACTTAGATGAAGAGTATGGCTGGTGCGGAGATGTTTGTAATTGTGTCAATATGATTGATACAGAAACCAAAAAGAAATATAAACTCGACTCAAATCGTCAGCTTGATAGATTAAGAAATATAATTCTTGATTACAATGGTCAAAACCCTGACTATGAATATCTCGATTCAATTTTAATTGATGGTGGTGCAGGTGGAGGTGGCATTTCTACTTATGCTGATAATCTTTTGAATGATTGGACTGATAAATATGGGAAAACACACAGAGGATTTATTGATAAAACCAGTGATCTCTATGCTACTTATTCATCAAGATATCCAAATGCTTGTAATAAATTAAGAATTATTTCTCCTAAAAAATATAGAACACAAATGGTCGAAGAACTTATTGAACTTATGGATTTAGGCGTAATACGACTTCCTTATGAATATACTGGGCAAGATATTATTCGTATAGTAGATGGTATTGATGAAAATGGTGATGAAATATTTAAGCCTTATGAATTAAGCGATATTGAAAAGTTGGCTCTGGTTAATTTGGATTTAATGAAACAAGAAGTAACATCAATTTATAAATTTCAGAACGCAGAGAAAACGAGTACGACTTATGCTTTGCCTAAAGACAAGGAGAATACAATGCACGATGACCGTTTTTATACGTTAATTCTTCTTGCTCATAGGTTGTATGAAATTAGACGTGGTGAAATTGTAAATAAGCCTAAATCAATTCCTACTCTTAACATATCTTCCCTCTCACGCCGACCAACCATAGCCCACTGACAGGAGGTGATAACAATAGCAAATCAAACAGAAAACACAAATTCAACCCTCACTCCCCTCTCCGACACCACATCTATCACGGCAGCAAAAGAGAATATAGAGAATTTTCTCACAGGTAAAACCAAGACTTTTGATTATGCTGAATTTGCAAGAGTTGTAAAGAATGAACTTAAATTCAATAATGCTTTCACAGAACATACTTGCATGGGATTTTCTAAAAAAGACATACTTGATACAGTTCAAAATCCTGAGAGATATGGACGGCGTATTCTTAAACTTAGCGATTATATGTATCGCAAGTCGGGATATTACAAACGTCTTATTGATTATTTTGCTAATCAGGCGGTTTTAAGATATACAATTGATACCAAGCTTTACACGGACAAGCTCTCTGCCAAGAACAAGACCACTATAAAAAATAATTACATCAAATTTCTTGCTTTTGCAGATAAACTTAATCTCTCAAACGAGATACATAATATCACAAAAGCAATGTTTAAAAACGATGTGGTTTATGCTTATGTAGATACAAATGGTATGAATAATACATACTACTATCTTGACCCTATGATATGTGGAATATCTTCGCTTATTGACGGCAATGTATATGGTTTCTATATTCAGAAAAATAAGATAAGCAAATCTAAATTTATCACACTTCCTCCTGCTTTACAGGAATTGCTTGACAGAAGCAATCCTCCTGACGGTAAAGTTATTGTACCTTATGAAAATTCATTATGCCTGAAATATAATAATGATTTTGTAACTCCTTATCCACCATTCCTTATGATGATAACTGATATTATGCTCATAGATGAATATAAGGATTTAACAAAAGCACAGAGTATAAACGATGCTTATAAACTTCTTACGATGAAGATACCTACCAAGGACGGACAAATCACGTTAGATGACGGACTGATTACGGCTTTTACATCTGTTGTATTGGATACTGTTCAAAATAGTATAGGTGTTATCACAACTCCGTTTGATACTTCGACTGAGGAATTTTCATCGAGCAATGCAGATGACAGAGATACCGTATCTGATGCTATTTCTTGGGCATTCAAAAATGTTGGTGTATCGGAAGCATTAATGAGTGGAGCTTCGTCTGGTTCAGAATTAAAATATTCTATTATCAATGATAGTGGAGACATATTCAGAATTTATCGTATGATTGAAAACTGGGTAATGCTACAAGCTAACCTATATAAATTTGTGTACAACGATTATAGATTTGTTTACAAGATAATTGATATGACCATTTTCAATCAGCAAGACATATTTGATAAGGAATTATCTCTTGCACAGAATGGTATTCCTAATAAAACAAGGCTTTGTGCTGTAAATAACATCTCGCCTGTTGAAATGCTTGGTAATAGTCTTATTGAAAATGAGTTGTTTGCTGATACATTCAGTAACTGGTCTGTACTTCAGACAAGTTACACACAAAGCAGTAGTTCTTCTGATGAAGGTGGAAGACCTAAGATGGACGAAACTGATCTGAGTAAAAGCGGTGAGGTTACGGCAAATAATGATACCAACGATAAGGCTAATAGAGACTTTTGAGGTGGTGACGATATGAATATTGTTTGTATACTTGATAAAAACAAGGCTGATATATTGAAGTCGAAAGGTTTTGATTATCAGATTGCGATAATTGATAACAAAACAGTATATAAGTTTGTAAATACTCCTGAATTAGAATGTTACTTGAACAGTAATTTTTCTAATCAGGAGTATTTCAATGTACCTTATATGAATTTTTAAAGAAAGGCGGTGAAATTGATTGGAAAACAAAGTTATGAGATTTTCTACCGATATTAGATTATCGCCTTCTACTAATATTTGTAATGATGAGATAGCATTAGTTGATATTCTTTTATGTTATCACGGAGAAAATCGTAACGGGTCACGAATGAGCAAAGAAACTATGAATAAGGCTATACCTACTTTATATGGTATTCCTATTATCGGAGAATATATTTATCTTGATGACGGTTCACAGGATTTTGGTTCTCATGGCGGTAAGATTACAATTTCAGATAAAGGTATAAAGTTTGAATCTACCACTATTCCTTATGGTTTTATTACTAAGGAAGCAGTTGATAGTGCTGAATGGGTAACTGTTACTGAAAAAGATGGACATACACAGCATGAATATCTTTCATTGAAGGGGTGTGCTGTATGGTATAAGCGTATGCCAGAAGTATCTTCTATTCTTGAAAAGAACTATGGTCAGAGTATGGAAATCAGGATAAATGATTACTCTTATAATGACAACGGAATTATGAATATAATTAATTTTACGTTTACAGGAGCGTGTATTCTTGGCTCTGCTCCAAATGGTGAAAAAGTAGAACCCTGTTACGAGAGTGCTTGTATTGGCAGACATTATGAACTTGATGCTATTAAAAATGATATTAAGGAAATGATGAACGCTTACAATAAATTTCAAATTAAAAAGAAGGAGGAAAATTCAATGGATTTTTCTAAGGTTACTGAAGCACTTGCACAGTACACTTTCAAAAATGCTGATGATACAGATATTGCTAAGTATGCACTTCTGACTGTTGGCGAAACATCTGTTGGTGTTCTCGACAGAGAAGATTATTGTACATATTCTATTGATTGCACAGAGGCGGATGGTGCTATTGTGTTTGATATGGACAGCAAAGTAAAGTGTGCTATGGGTGTTAAGGATTATGTTGAAGGTGAGTCTTTTGATCTTGCAGGTGAAATTGAATCTGTAAAGGAAGCAACAAAAGAAAGCTGTGAATCTAAGCTTTCTGCATCATTTGCAACAGAATACAATGCAAAGATCGATGAAATTACAAAGGCTTATGCTGAACTAAAGTCAAATTTTGACAGTGTATCTGCCGAGCTTGAAACTTACAAAAAGATTGACACTGATCGTAAGACAGCAGAACACAAAGCAGAAATTGATTCTCTTATCGAAACTTATGCCAAGAAGATTGGTAGATTGCCAAAGTTCCTTTGTTATCGTGCAAAGCTTGATTATTCAAAGGAAACTGCTGATGTTGAGAGAGAGCTTACTGTAATGGCTGGCGAAGCTATGATGGACAAGGGTACGGCAAACTTTAGCTACTCCCCTGTTGTTACTCCTGTTGGAAAGACATCTGCTGAAAAGTATGCTAGTTCTGACAGATACGGAAATCTTCTCGATAAGTTTATGAATGACTGATTAGAAAGGAAATGATTAATTATGGCTAAATATGGCGTAGTTGAAACAACTAAGATTACTGAGCCTTGTTTTGATTTCAAGGCAACTGCTGATATTGAAAATGGCTCTATCGTAAAGAAGGGCGACCTTGTAACAGGTGAAACACATATTTATAAGGCAGAAGTTCCTGCTGTAACAGATGAGGTTTACCTTGTAGCTAATCCTGCATGGAGCTATGATGATTGCTCTGTTATCAATCAGAACGAAGATGAATACACCAATGCAAAGGGTGTTCCTTTCAGAGGTTACGCTATGAAGAAGGACAACAAGTTTGCTGTTCTTGATTATTCTATTTCTGAGAACACGGCTCTTGCTGTTGGTGACTATATTGGTGCTGATGGCACAACCAATAAGCTTAAAGACCTCGGCTCATCTGCTCCTGCAATGAAGTCTCTTGGTTTTGTTGGTATTGTAAGAGAAATTAAGGAATATGGATTTGCTTATTGCACAGGCACAGCAGGTAATGTTGGTGCTACTGGCAAGAAGGTTGTAATCGAAGTTCTCAAAAATGCAACCGTTGAAGCATAATCAGAAAGGGGTAAATAACTATGGATAACAAACTTCAGACAATTTGCAACCTTATGAACGATGCTTGTTCTAACAGAGTTGCTGTATTTTCTAATGCTGATGCTGCTAAGTATGCTGACGAAGCAGTAAGAAACGCTTTCTTTGAAATTCTCGGTGAGGACAAGCTCACTTGGAGAGGCTGGAGAAACCATAAAAACGAAATTTTCACAATCATTGAAGATGTTCTTAACACTAATCTTCCCCGTGCATGGGAGAACTCTACATTCTATAATCAGTTTGTAGAAACTAAGAATGCTGCTGTTGGTGACAAGAACTCCTTTATTGTAGAGGACAATTCTGTTCTCGTAGCTGCTTCTTTTGCAGGTAATCACTGGGACACTGACCGTCAGAAGCTTATGGGAAGAAAGGCTTTCTCTCTTGCTACTGAATGGATTTTCATTCGTGTATATGATGATTTTGAGAGATTCCTCAAGGGTATTATTACACTTCCTGAACTCGTTGCTAAGATGCAGAAGGCTATGCAGAATGAGATTGACAGCAGAATTTACTCTGCTTTCAATGGTGCTGGTACATATCTTCCTGCTTCTTTCCAGAAGACAGGTTCTTATACAAAGGCTCAGATGTCTGACCTTATTCAGAGAGTACAGATCGCTACTCAGAAGAACGTAGTTCTTGCTGGTACAAAGACTGCTCTTGCAAACATTGTTTCTGGTGTCGATGCTAACTGGGTATCTGAAAGACAGAAGGAGGAACTTGCTACAACAGGTTCACTTGTTCAGCTTACAGGTCTTGGCGTTGTTGCTGTTGAAATTCCTCAGACATTTGTAAGAGGCACATATGATTTCAAGGTTGAGAACAACAAGATTTTTGTTCTTCCTGATAACGAGAAGTTCATTAAGGTATTCTACGAGGGCGATACTCGTGCAAGAGAACTTAATGAACAGGATACTCATGATCAGACTATTGACACACAGGTACAGACCAAGATTGGTGTAGGCTGTGTATTCTCTAATGTATTCGGCACATACACAATTTCCTAATTGATTTAGGATAAATATAAGTGGGGCAGATGGGCTTATCCTGTCTGCCTTGCTAATTTATTTTGAAAGGTGATAAATAGCTAATATGAATTTTGAAAAGATGTCTCTTGATGAACTTAAAAATATTGCAAAGGAAAAGGGCATTGTTGTTGGAAACATAGGTAAGGACAAGCTTATCTCAAAACTTAAATCTGCTGAAGCAACAACAAGTGTGCTTGCAGAAGATGACGATTTGGTAGCAGATGTAGAAGTTAAAACAAATGAACCTGTAAATGTAAAGTCACAGGATACACTTTCTTCTATCATTAATGCTATTGACGAAGAAACAGACGAAGGCACTTATGAAAGAACAGCAGAGGAACTTCCTTCTGATACTGTAATTCGTGTACGTTCAATTACATACGGTACACTTATTTACAATTCCTCTATTAATAATGCTTCGTTTATATGGAATGAGATAGGTGCTGTAAACGATATGACTATCGGCGAGATCACAGCCATGAATAATTCTCATCCTGACTTTCTCCACAAGCCTTATGTAATTCTTCTTGATGAACGGGCTATCAGACAGTTCAGACTTACATCTGTTTATGAAAATGTGTCCAAGATTGGCAATCTTAAAGCACTCTTTAACTCTGACATTTACACAATTGAAAAGACTATAGACGAAGCACTTATGGTTAATATGCGTGATATGCTTATTTCTAAGATAACTACTATGTACAAGAATGGTTCTCTTAAAGATATAAATATTATCAGACTTCTTGAACAGAAACTCCAGTACGATATTCTTACAATAGACAAGAATTAACGAGGTGAAATGCTATGGCTACACGATATAAAGAGTTATACAGTTCTGTCTATTCCAAAATAAAAGATTATGATTTTATCAATATGACCGAGGAAGATGCTGACGAGATTTTACACGATTATATCCGTCCTGCCATAGTTTCATTTGAATGTTGTAAGCAAGATTTATCTGATAGAAACGAAGAAAATTCTGAATTTAATATAGATTTAACTGATGTGAATTTTGAAATTCTGTCAAATTTTATGCTTATAAAGTATCTTGAAGCAACGTACATAAACACACCTATGGCACTCAAGGCATATCTGAGTACGAGTGATTTTCACAAGTATGATAACAAAGACGTTCTTGGTAAAGTTATTGAAGTCAGGGATAAATATTATGATGATAACAAGCAGTTAATGATAAATTATTCTCTGCGTGGTGAGTCTGAGTTTTCAAAACTTTACAAAGAAAAGGGTTCTTATAATGTAAGTAAAAAGCAGAAGAACAACTCAGACTGTGATTGTACTACATTTACGCCGTCTCATTGTGATTATCATTATGCTGATTGTGGGGTGCGCAGAGGTTGAGCTATGAACATATGCTATCGAGAATGAAACTTAACGGGAATTCAATATGTCAGTCTAAAATAAATGATGCTAAAATATTAATGAAAAATCAGCTTGAAACCGACCCGTCTTATAATGAATATTTTGTTATTTGGGAGCATGATGTTGATGCTGATTATTTTGTTGAACAGCCAATAAAACTTTATAATCGAAAATACTCATCTGCAAACGGATACACTGTTCAATTTGAAACACTTATCGGTAAGACAATACCTATTGGAACAGTTTTATATGATACTGATGAACAAATTTATTATCTCTGTACCGAGTCTTTTAATAAGGATAAAATATTAAACAACGGCAAGCTTACTCGTTGCAATAACTTCTTGAAATGGCAAGATAGCAGCGGAAAGATATTTGAATATCCTGTATTTGATATCAACAGCACACAGTATAACTCTGGTGTACAGGGTGATAAGGTTATGACTTTAGGCAGCACACAGCATATGCTTACTATTACGGCTGATGAAAACACTATTGCTTTAGATCATGATAAGCGTTTCTTTAATGACAGAAACACTAAATCGCCCACTGTATTCAAGCTTACACAGAATGATACTACTGCGTTGAATTACGATAAGGGGTTATTACATATTACGATAACAGAAGATGAATACGATCCTAAAACTGATTCAATAGAAAATTGGCTTTGTGATTATATCAAGCCCAACTCCCCTACTCCGATAGAGATTATATACACAGGCAAACCTGTAATTCGTATCGGTGGTTCTGCTAAAACATTTACTGCTAATACAGCCGAAGATGTTGCTTGGGCTATTGATGACAATTTTAACGGTACTGTGTCTGTTGTTTCAAATGGTAATACTTGCAAGGTTAAATGTGCTTTTAATGAGGATATTGTAAATCAGACATTTACTTTGTCTTGTACAGATGAAAGTGGAAACATTGGAACAGTTGAAATTGCTATAACAGGAGGTGTCTGATTATGGGCAAACTTGATAATTTGATTGAAGATTATCGTAATGTCATAACAAACACGCTGTTATCAAATGAAACGATAATTTCACTTTTAAGCAACGATACTCTTGATACTGAAAGTGCAGATGAATTGCTTTGGAAAAGAATAGTTCCACAACAGTATGTTCCTGATACCATTACTGAAACAGGTTCATATATTCTTTATGATATAGATGAAAACATTATTTCCCGACAGGACAAAACCTACATTGAATTGCCTATTTATTTTTGGGTATTCACACATAGAAATTCTCCTACTTATAAAGGCAGACTTTGTAATGATATTTTGGTCAGAGAAATAAAAAGTATGTTTTCTGAAAAAGATTTACTTGGACTTGCAAATGTTCATTTTGTATCAAATCGTATCCAATACAATATTACAAATGATTACGCAGGTCGATTATTGACATTCAGAGTTACAGATTGGGCTGATAAGGTACGATTAAGAAATGAATAAATTAAGTTTGTTAGGTAGAAAAATGCAACAGATAAATGATCATATAACAATCAAAATTCCTACAGTCGAAGAAATTTGGGGTAGTGACAATAACCATGAAAAAGAGTATTTAGCCATGGCTTCATTATTCATACAGACTCCTACTGACATGATGATTGAACTCGATGATATGGGATTGGATTGGACAGAAATAAGTGAATATGACTTATTCGTTATAACAATGAGCGCATTTTTAGCGGATAAAAACAATACTGTCTCCTCAACTATGTGGAACTCTGTATTTATTGGCTTAGATCATACAAATATTTCAATGCAAATAGATAAAATGGGAACTGAATATATATTTGTCAATTCAAATGGTGAAGTAATTTTTGATAAAAGGATTTACGAGCTTATATCGGAAGCACTCTGTAATATCTTATTTACTACTAAAAATCGTGAATATGCAAAAGTTCCCGAAAAAGATACTCGCAGATATATTCTTGACCGTGCAAGATTAAAGCGTAAAAGACGTTTGGAAAGGTTGAACAACAATACAGAGACAACACCGTCTTCTGTTTTAGACGGAATTATTTTGTTTCTTGTCAACCATCGTGATTTTAAATATGATTTTGAAACGGTAAAGAAATTAAGTGTTTATGATTTATATGCTTCATTTAAGCAGATAAATAAAAACCAAGAGGTTGATGGTCTTATGACAGGTTACTGGTATGGTAACGTTGATTTGTCTAAGATCTCAGACTCTAAGTTAAAAAGAATAATTTTATAAAAAGAAAGGATACGATGATTATGGCTAATATTATTGCTATGCTTGAAGGCTGGACTATTACATCTGTAGAGACAATTGAAAACTATTCTCGTACAGACGATACTTGTCTTAATATTCTCGATGAGATCAAGAATGTACAGCTTTCCAACACAGAAGACAGTTCTGATGTAACTGGTAAGAATGATGCTACACTCTTTACAATCAAGAAGGGTAAGGCTGTTGAAGGTTCTGGTTCTTCGGGTTATATTTCTGGCTCGCTTATGTCACTTCAGACGGGTTCTGATGCTGTAGAGGGCAAGATAAAGTTCAGAAAGAGAGAAATAATTTCTTTTGAAGCAAATGCTGGTGAAGTAACTACGGTTGAAACTGCTGTCGGAACTGCTGGTTCTGAAATTCTTAGTGTTCTTGTTACAGTTGATGGCACGACAACTAAGTATGAACAGGCTTCTGCTGCTGATGGCACACATTTCTCTTATGCTGCTGAAACAAAGAAGCTTTCTCTTCCTACTGATGTAACTGGTGCAGGTACAATTGAAGTAGTTTATGACTATGAAAAGGAAGGTGCTTCCGTAGGTAACTCTTCCGATACATACGGTAAGACAACTCACACATTTATCAACTGCCTTGGCAAGAATACTTGTGATGAAGTTTACTTTGTACAGATCGAAATTTATCGTTGCGACTGGAACGCCAACTTTGACTTTGACCTTGGCGGTGATGGTGTAGAACACCCATTCCAGTTCAAGAGTCTTGTTGACAAGTGCGGTAACGGTGACTCCAAGTTCTGGGACTACAAGGTTTACAAGAAGGCATAATTATAAAGTAGGTAAAATCCTATGGAAGTAATTAAGCACTGTCTTGTTTGTGGAAAAGAATTTAAAGCTTGCAATACTTGTCAGAAAAATATTCCCGAAATGCTTCAGTGGCGCAGAGTAGTCTGTTGCCCTGAGCATTTTGCTTTTCATATGCCTATTATTGAATATCATAATGGTGTTATAGATAAGGAAACTGCAAAGTCAGAATTACAGAATGCTATTGATGCCTATGGGAATATTGATTTTTGCGACAATGTAAAAGGCATTGTTGAAGAAATCCTCACAGAAGATGAGGCGGCATCTGAATGTGATGCGCAGACATATAATACTGAGTTTGTTCCTAAATTCGCAAACAAGAGCAAAAAAAAGAACAAGTAAATAATTATAGGGAGGATGACCATTTATCGACAACCGTTGAACGTGGTTGTCTTCCCTATTTTTTACGTTATAAAAGTTTTATAGAAAGGTTAGCAATTAATGAAAACATTAAAATTGATTTCACCGCTACCACCATCTGTCAACCATTACTTGGGCTACAGAACAATTATAAAAAACGGAAAGCCAATGGCTACAAGTTATAAAACAACGGAAGCTAAAAAATATCAAAAGGAATTTGAAAAATATATTTGTCAACAAGTAACTGAACAAAATTGGGAACTATCACCAAATGAATTTCAGCATTTTTATGTTGATGCCGTTTTTTATTTCGACAGAACAGATAAAGACCCCAATAATTATTTTAAATGTAGTTTAGATGCTATTACAGAGACGGGTTTAATTTGGATTGATGATAACGTTGTTTGTGAGAGAGTACAAAGAATTTATTATGATAATAATAATCCTCATCTCGAACTAACGATTTATCCTGTTGACTACATAGGTATTTTTGATAACGTATCTCAATTAGAGCATTTTGAAACTAATTGCATCGGGTGTAGTAGATACAAACGAAATTGTAGCATTTTAAACAAAGCTAAGGCAGGACGTATTCAATCTGAAATATCCAATTTTATCTGTTCGCAATATAAGGAGAATAAAATATGAAATACTTTGATAAAATTGGATTTAAAGTATATGATAATGAAACGTTTATAAAAGCAATGTCAATTATAAATCCTAAAATTGTCATTATGTCTAAGTATGTTAAATCTTCAGAGCCAGTAGAATTTTTATGTGAATGTGGAGAACTTCATAAAAAATCACCAAACAGTTTACTTAATGGTGCAAGATGTAGAAAATTTATAGGATGTTCAACGCCTAAGAAAAAAGATGAATTTCTAAAAAAATTAAAAGAAATAAATGATAAAATTGAAATATTAGATGAATATGTAGATGCTAATACAAAAATTAGATTTAAGTGTACTTGTGGACAAATTTTTTATAAGACACCGTCTCAAATGGTACGTTCAAATCCTTTGTGTCCAAAATGTGCTAACAATAGATTATCAGCAACGGAAACAATACAAAAAATTAAAGAAATTAGTCCTAATATTATTATTGATTTAAAGGGCAGTGACGAATTTGTTAAAAAACGTTCAAAGGTAAATTGCAAATGTAAATGTGGGAATGAATGGTCAACAGTTATTGAATATTTGTTGTTGGGACAAGGCTGTGCTATTTGCAACAGAAAGAAACATTCACATGATGAATACATACAAATGGTTCACAATGTAGATAAAAATATAAAAATTCTTAGTGAATATAAAACATTAGAGGATGATATAACTTATAGATGTAAATGTGGAAATATACATACTAAAAATGCAAGACAAATTCTAAGAAATCCATCTTGTCCCAAATGTGCTAATAACACAAAGAAGACTACTGAACAGTTTATAAAGGAAATGAGAGAAGTTAATTCTAAAATTACTATAATTGGCGAGTATATAAATGCCGAAACACCTATTGAATATATATGTGATTGTGGAAAGCATCATAAAACTTCACCTTCATTATTATTGCAAGGACATAGATGTGGTCATTGTAGTATGAGCAAACCAGAACAAGAATTTGCAAACTGTTTAGAAGCCAGCAAAATTGAATATGAATATGATTATAAAATTAAAGAATGTTCACATAAGAATATGTTAAAATTTGATTTTTGGCTTCCTGAATATGCTACGTTGATTGAAATAGACGGTGAACATCATTATAGACCTGTAAATTTTAGAGGTATCTCTGATGAACGTGCAAAAGAAAGGCATGAATATTGTGTAGGGATGGATAATATAAAAAATAACTTTTGCAGGTCTCACAATATAGTATTGATAAGAATACCATATTGGAATTTTTCAAAAAAACACTATAACAAAGTAATTCAGTCAATTACAAGCAGGAAAGAAATCTAAAATAAGTAACAAGCATCCATTAAATATGGCAATGGAAACGGAGATAATTGGATTACATATGATGAACTCGAAAAGAAACGTAAAGCAGAAAAGAAATCTAAAAACAAGTAATAAGGAGTTTTAAAATTATGGCAACAGAAATGAACACACTTACATTTGCAGAGATGCAGACTTTTATTAATTATGTGGTAGATAATACTTTAATGTATGGTAGCGGATATAAGCGTGTGCTTATTGATTATTGCACGGCAAAGTTTTATGGCAAGGCAGAATTTGAGTCAGATGATATTGCTGAAATTTATGATAATGAATATGAAAAGCTCTATAGCGATTATGCGGTAAATAAGGGTCAGTTTGCAATGATTGAAAATGCAATCAACAATGAACTTGATCGTAGGATCAGACTTCTTTCGGCAAGTATGGTTATGTCAGATGCAAATGATGCTATTACTAATCTTGTAAATAGACTTACTATTTTTGTTGATACTATTGGTAATGTATATAATGAAACAAATTCTGAAGATATGAAGTCGATTATCTATACAATTGGACAGCTCAAGGAAAATGTAACGGCAGATAGTCTTATCAAGGCTATGGTGAACAATGGTATCATCAAGGGCAAGGATAAGAAAAAGACAACAAGGAAGCCTAAAAGTGTTGCTGAGGTAGCAGAGAATGAAAAGGACATAAAAAATATTTCAACTACCAAGGCAGGTGACTAATTTGTTTACTGTAGAAAAGAAGATTACAGCAAATAAAGATATTTCACCACGATTTGCTAAAAACTTTGTTTCTGATATTGCAAATATAAAATCAAATATCTATTTTGTGATGGAAGACAAAGGCATAAATGCAAAATCTATACTTGGTATTATCAGTATTAATATCAAAAACGGAAACAAGTTCAATGTTGTTGCTTGCAATCCTCTTTCACAGGAAGAAGCAGATGATGATATGAACAAAGTCATTGAGCTTTTACTGGGTGAGGAAAAATGAATTTAAAATCACAGCTAAAAAACATTGATGTGACCAAACTTAAATTTAAAAATGGTAAGACCTATGGTCAGGTTATGGTTGAAGAAACCAATCGACTTAGAAATTGTATTCAGGCAAGGCTTGATGCTTATATGAACAGTTACCAGCCTAAGATATATAGTCGCACGGGGGCATTACAGAATTCATTAAAAGTTGATGATATTTTAAATCTTAAAGTAACTGGAAAAACTATGAGTCTTGACATTTATTTTGATGACAGTGGATACCATCGTTCGGGTGATGGTATCCAAGGCTGGGACGGCAATGGTGAGACTATAAACACAGCTTATTTGCTTAACTATGGTTATGAAGTAGAAAAGGACGTATGGTTTAAAAATATTCCCAACTTTGGTTATCGTTCTGCTGGTCACTTCATAGAAGACGGAATAGCAGATTTTGAAGCAAGCAACCCGTACGGAATAAAGATAAAAGTACATAAACCTGACGGATACAATGTATAAAAATATAAAGGAAAGGTGATTAAATGGCTAAAGATACTGACGGTCTGTTACTATCGGCGAGTTTGGATATAAACAAAACCGCTAATAATATAAAAAAAGAAGATATAAATAAAATCAATGCAATTTTAGCCAATGATGATTCAGCACGAGTGAAGATTGTCGGTGGACTTAACTTAAGTAAAACACAATCCCTTATACAATCTCAGATAGCTACTATTAGCAAAAATTTAAAGCTGAATATAGGTAGTATTGATACAAGTGGATTTAATACTCAAAATATTACTGATGGTTTAAACAACATTCAGACACAGACAAATCAAGTTGCAAACAGTCTTACAAATCTTGCTGATAAGTTTAAAAGACCTATCAAACCTGTGTTAAACACAGACGGGTTAATCGATGCTGACAAAACTATTGAAAAGGTACAAAAGAAGTTTTCCGAGCTTGGCACTGTTTCTGTCAGAGGCATTTATGGTGATAAGTTAGGTGACGATCAGCTTGAAAAAATGATCGTTAATATTGAAAGTGCGCAAGGCGAAGTGCGTACATTAACGTTCCAAATTGGAGAATTATCTAACGCACAGAAAAAATTAGGTGAAGGAGATTTATTTCATCTTACAAAAGGCACATCAGATAATTCAGGTATTGAAAAACTTATCATATCCACGCAAAAGGCGCAGGATAAAATTAAAGCTTTAAGAACAAGTCTTACCGCCGATCTTGAAGCAATCCGTACAGCTTGGAATGATACAAATAGCAATAAATCTGTTAAATCAACAGAAAATATTGAAAGTCTTAATGCTCAATATTCTAAAGCAGAGGAAGCTATTATAAGTTTAGGAAATGCTGACGATACTACGTTTGCATCTATGGCAGTAAATGCTGACGTACAAATACAAAAGCTTAGTCAGATGGTAACTCAATACCATAATGCTGAAAAAGCAGAAAAATCACTTCAAAATCAAGTAAAAAATTACGGTGATAAGATTGATTCCAATATCTTGAAATTAAATAATGTTCAGAATCAATCGACTTTTTTAAAGAACTCTTCTAATCCACAAGTAGTTGAAGCAAAAAAACAAATTGCTGATCTTATAACTGAATATCAGACACTTAAAAATACCTTACAAGGAGACCTCACTCCTGATGGTATTCAAAATGTCATTACCAGATTTGATGAATTAGACAAGCAATTCAAGCAAGTAACTACATCTGCAAACACATTAAAGACTTCTATTTCAGCAAGCGACACAATGTCAAAGCAAGCGCAACAAACAGAGTTACTTAGCTCAAAAATTAAAAAACTTATTGCTGAAATCAATACCTACAAAAATGCAAATTCCAGAATGATGTCAAGCAATAAGCTTACCTCTAATGGAAATACGTTTTCACAAGAACTTGAAAATATGCTTTTGCAGCTTTCTCATTGTGCAAACACCGAAGATTTTCAGAAAATCGCAGCTAACTTTAGAGGTATTAAAGCTGAAGCAAAGCAATTAGGTATTGAGGGTGGAACAGTATTTACGACCCTGTGGGAGAAGTTAAAAAAGTTCTCCTCTTGGATGAGTATGACATCTGTCGTTTCATCTGTTGTAATGGATATAAGGAACGCCATTGTTGAGCTTAAAGAAATAGACACTATTTTAACTGAGATATCTAAGACATCTGATTTGACTACTGAAGCTCTTGCTAAACTTGGTAAAACATCATTTGATTCAGCAAGTAAATACGGTAAGAAGGCAAGTGATTACTTAGTCGGTGTACAGGAAATGTACAGAGCTGGTTTTCAGAATGCTCCTGAGATGTCTGAACTTTCTATACTTGCGCAAGCTGCTGGTGACTTATCATCTGATGCAGCGAATGACTATCTTATAGCGACCGATGCCGCATATTCCTTTAAAGGAAGTATCGAGAAGTTAAATGCAGTTCTCGATTCGCAAAACTACATAACAAATAATGCGGCAGTTGCAATGCAGGATATGGCTGATGCTACTTCGGAAGCTGCGTCTGTTGCTGCTCAGTATGGAATAGATATTGATGAACTTTCTGCTCTTATCGCAGTGGCAGTTTCTAAAACAAGAGAATCTGGTTCTGAGGTCGGTAATGCGTTAAAATCCATCTTTATCAATTTACAAGACACGACATCCAAACCTATTCAAGATGCTTTTGCATCTGTAGACATTTCAATGACTAAATTGGTTAATGGTTCTGAAAAACTCAAAACTCCTATTGAGTTAATCAAAGAATTGTCTAAAGCTTTTACAAGTCTTGAAGAGGGTGATACACGAAGAGCTAATATTCTTAGTGATATTGGTGGTAGATTTTACCACAATGTACAGAAATGTGCATAAAGAACAAATTTAAATGCAGGTAATGAGTAAGAGCCTTACACCACAATAGTGGAGAAATCACGCTATGACGGTACGAAAGTAGAAAAAACGTAAGGATTGTATATGGTCAAAAGCCTAAGTACAGTGACAATCTCTGTTCTTGCAACGAAATACCCTAACGTTATACTTTGACCAAGAGTTAGTTAAGCCGAGGGTAGACGCTCAACGACCATTCCCCGATGAGGGGTTATGACAATAAAATAAAGGTGGAAATCCTGAATAGTCATAACATTAGAAGTACGGCTTAATCGCAAATGAAGTGAGTGAAAAACTCTTAAACGGAAAAGGTTTGACTGCTGTTGTGTAAGCAACGTGGTTAAGAAATGGTCTGAACTCTTGTCGAAAGATAAGGAATATGATTAGATTTTGCGAATCTAATTTAACGTAATTGAAATATCACGCTAATACGTTAGCAGCGATACTTTCTGATTTGGATAGCTATTATCAAATGCTTGATTACTATTCCAAAGGTCAGGGTTCTGCTGCAGAGGAAGCACAAAAAACGGCTGAATCGTGGGAGGGTATGTTCAACGCCCTTGAAAATGATTGGACTGAATTTGTAAATGAATTTGCTAACTCAGATTTATTTAAATCTTTAATTGAAAGTGCAAGAAGGCTTATAGATGTACTATCAGATGCATCTTCCCCTCTTAATTCTATTCTTACACAATTTGCAAATTTACTTGAACTTGCAACAAAATTTACTGACAAAATAGGACTTATCCCCACTATTTTTGCAGGATTAAGTTTGAAAAACGTAGGTGAACTAATTCTTAAATACGCCCGTTTTCGCATTACCACTGACATAAAATGCGAAGAATGCAACACGTTTTAAAATAAGGTTGTCAAACTGCTGGGAAATGCTAAAGCTGTGTGACTACTCATAACAAGGCATTATGAGGGTGAGGAAACTCAGAAACAACAACACAGATAGACTACGCTGAAATAAAAGCTTGGTTTTATAATGTAATCAGGTGCTACGGTCTACATATAACAATGTATAATCAGCAACCAAGCCCTGTCGTGAGACACGGAAGGCTCAGAGAATTGATGGCAACTGCCTTGTGGTAAGGCAAAGGTAAATTCCAACCTACAAATAATTCTTGTAGTAGTTCCAAAGTAGATTATCCCTACTTAGTTTTGACACTGCGATAGACAGTGTATGGGTAAATCTATCATGTACTCTATAATTTTATTCTAAAACCGCAAATAAATATTGACTTATAATACAAAATATGGTATAATGTCTCATATAAAGGTATATATCTAATTAAATTGATAGAATTCGATATGAGGTATTATGGTTAAAACAGAAACATACGAAGAAAAGCTTGATTTGATTGTATCAGATAGGCTCAAATATTTAAGAAACGAAAGCAATTTAACGCCTAAAGATGTATCTGATGTACTGGGTTGTACTCAAGCTTGTTATGACCAATATGAATCAGCAAGTAAAAGCATTTCTATGTCTGAAGTTATAAAACTTGCAAAATTATATCGGGTAAGCACTGATTTTATCCTTGGCTTTACTGATGATCGGGATATTTTGTTTTGGTGATACATAGATATATTTTTATATAAACCATTTTCTTTATTATTTATACTTTATACATTTCCAAATCTCATCAAAAACTATTTGTGATTTTTTATTAGTAGTTAATACTATTTAAAATATATTATGTCTAAATCATACATCGTTTTACCGTATATTTAACACAAAAATAATATTTTAGACTATTATAAAGCTATTTTTTTACATATTAATTTGACATTACACCTTATGTTAAAATTATTTCAAATATTTATATTATAAGGCGGACTATATGAAAAAACAAGTTATTTTTTTAATCGCAGCAATATCTTTAATTATTACATCTGCATCTCCTGTTATGGCTCATAGTGGAAGAACTGATAGTAGTGGCGGACATAAAGATAACAAGAATAAAAGTGGACTCGAATATTATCATTGTGGTGATTACCCTGCTCATCTTCACAAAAATGGAGTTTGCCATTATAAAAATAGAACAAGTTTTAATTCAAATTCATGTACATCAAATACATCGTATAAGAATGAAAACACATATTCATCTGAGCCTAAAACTGAATGGACTGGCGATAAATATTGGACAGGTTACTGTTTTGCAAAGGGTTGGATGGAAATTAACGGAAAAACTTATTATTTTGATACTTATGGTGATAAAATTACTGATTGGGTAAACGATAAAGATGACAATACATATTACTTTGATGCCAAAGATAGGATGAGTGTCGGTTGGAAAGAAATAAGTAATCATACATATTTCTTCAAAAACAAAGACGGATATATGACTACTGAAAAACTTAAAATTGATGATAAAATTTATGAGTTTGGAGATGACGGTAAGATTATAGTGTAGTTAATCATTTAGCATTGTACACAAAAAGCTGTTCTTAAATTGTATAATATTTATATTGTAAATAAGAGGCTTTTTTGATAAAATAAATACATATTGGTTAGGACGTGTTTAAATGGTAAAGGTTTCAAAAATGGCGAGAGATTCTAAATTAAAAATTTTTATTTCATATTCTCACAAAGATATGAAATATAAAAATCAATTACTTGAACATTTAAAATCTCTTGAATTAACGCATAATATAGAAGCTTGGCACGATGGAAAAATTTTAGCTGGTCAACAAATCAATAAAGAAGTATTAATGCAACTTGGAATATCAGATATCGTTATTCTTTTAATTTCGCCTAATTTTATGGCATCTTATTTTTGCATTAATACAGAATTACAAAAGGCAATACAACGCCATAATGATGGAGAATGTATCGTCATACCTGTTATTCTTTCAGAAACTATTATTGATGAAACGCTATCATTTGCTAATTTATTACGCGTTCCAGAAGATGGTAAACCAATACAAAAATTTAGACCTCAAAACAATGGGTATGTAAACGCGCTTGTCAAGATTAAACAATTAATTGACTCTAAATTTGTCGAAACAAGAAAATTGTCGGTTCAAGAGCCAGCATCTCCTATAACTATAAAATTGCATCAACAAGGAAAAGAAGCCCCATATGTTATTGATGATGTAACATGGAATGCAATTTTAACCCTTAAAGATAGAATATTAGATTTTCAAATAGATATTGTTGAGATTAATGAATCTCAAAAT
>ERZ1035001.13-NODE-13-length-139837-cov-134.763031_pt1 | contig 139837 bp, 155 predicted proteins | sample MGYA00520685_ERZ1035001 | MGnify/ENA primary metagenome ERZ1035001 (study PRJEB33766, sample SAMN09781749) | gut metagenome | biome: gut microbiome | host: Homo sapiens | place: Madagascar | study: EMG produced TPA metagenomics assembly of the PRJNA485056 data... | reverse complement strand
CGGTCTTTTCCCGGCGCGGGCAGACGGGCATTTATCCTCCCGCCTGCCCGGCGTCATCAGGCACGCAGACGAATAATCATCGTCGGGACATCGGTATAAGCAAACGTGCCGCGTGGCAGCTCCTCGCGGACGTCAGAAAACGGTAACAGCTTCTCCTGCTGGCGCGGCCCGTTCAGACAGACGGCAACCAGCACGCCACCCGGACGCAACAGGGAAAAGGCCCGCAGGATATGCCGGATATCCTGCCCGTGGCTGAACGGCGGATTCATGATAACCCGGCTGTAATACTGCACCGGCTGCCATTCCATGAAGTCGCCACACTGAACCCTGACACCGTTAAAATTTTCCCGCAGATACCGGACCAGCCCGCTGTTGATTTCCACCGCATCACACATGGCCCCCGGCGCGGTATCCCGAATCGCCCGCAGTATGGCCCCGGTGCCGGCAGAGGGTTCCAGAATGTGATCACGGTTGCTGATCTCCGCCAGCGTCACCAGGCGCTCACAGACCGTGGCAGGTGTCACAAAAAGCTGAGATTCAGCCCGGATTTCAGCAACCGGCGCCGCGTTATCCAGCCTTGCGCGCATCAGCCGGATACGTTCTCTTAACTGACTGTGCATGTCATTATCTCCGTCATCCCCCGGGGATTTTCCCGGGGGAATATACCTTATTTCTGTGGGATTTCCGTGATTTTCATGTCGGTGATATACACATTCACCAGACGGAAATTATTGTCCATTGTGCGGCGGTAGCGGTATGCCCCGTGGTCTTCTGCTTCTGCCACACTGCGCACGGCCTTACAGTCCCGGGGCAGGGCGGCCCACTGTGCCTTTGTCATTTCCCGGAAACCTTCCCCCGGATAGTTGACTACCGGCGGACGCTTCGCGGCCTGACTGGCGACGGCAGCCTCTTCTGCCGATGGTGCTTTGTAGTCCGTAATGCGATCGGGCGTCACTTTCATCGTGCCGCTGTACCCGAGAAAACTGTAATTTGGCGTTGTGACTGAACTCACCGCCCCGTTGCTTTTGTTCACGCGGATGATGGTCAGCCACTCGCCCCGGCTGAAAACCTGTCCGCCCGGCTCAAAATCCTGTGTCCGGGTAACCACGCCGCCGCTTTCGTCCAGCATGGCACGCTCATAGATCAGGCGGTTCTGATAGTGGTTAACCCAGCGTTGCTGATGCTGAATCTGCCGTTCATGACAGCGGATCGCAATTTCGCGGGCCTGCTCCGTGGTGATGATGTCATCATCCAGGGCCGACCATAACGATCGACTTCCTTCATACTGGCTTTTTTCTGCCGGGCGCGGATACGTATTCAGCGGGAAACAGGCGCTGATATGGTCATGACTACTGATGAGTTTTGCCATATTCAGATCCAGCGATTCAGCCCGCCACATCGTCAGATATTTCTGCGACTGCGCGATGGTCTTTTCAGCCTTGCGCAAATCAGCTTCGATTTTTTTGATACGACGCCAGCGAACGTCCGGACGTTCTTTATACTTCGCGTGAAGCAGTGCCGACCGCGCCCGCTCTTCCCAGTATTCCGCACGTTCAAAGAGCATCACGGCGCGTTTCATGCCGTTTTCAATACGCTGCGCATCACGACGGGCGCGGCGTTCGCTGTGATGCCCCACAAGAATGGGCTGACCGGGCGGGATCATCGCGGCCAGTCTTTCCACTTCATCAAGTGCCTGTGCGGATTCACTGGCCCGCTTTCCGCTGTATCCGGTAAACCGCTCCGCCCGTGCTTCCTGACGTTCAGCGAGCGTGCTGTCTTCATCCTCAATCTCTCCGGCAAGTGAGAGGAGCACGTCTTCCCGGCCCGGTGTCCAGGCCGGCGCGACAAACAGCGCCTGTTTGGGTGCCCAGCGGAAACCGGCATCATGCACTTTTTTATACGTTTCCTGGTCAAGACGTGACGCGGCATACAGGCGCAGTTTGTTGTCATCCGGTGAGTAGGTCGCGCGGTACATCTGCACAGGGCTGGCGGCTTCCGGGGCGGTCATGGTGATTGCTGTTAATGTCATAAAATGTTCTCCTTCTGTCTGTTGCCGCCCCTCGCGGGGCGGCTCACCTCATCAGTTAAAAGCGCGTTTCAGTTCGAGTGTGCGGAGCACCTGCCCGAAGGCCGTGTTTTTCATGGCGGGGATGTGTACACCACGCCCCCGGTGAAAACTCCGGGCTATGTGTCGCCCGAAGGCTTTCAGCACGGGGTCAATTTCCGGCGCGGGGATGTCTTCGCGTCTGAAACGGGGATGACGGCGGGGCTTTACAGCCGCTGAGGAAGGTGAAACAATACTTACTGTCATAAATGCATCCTTATGACTGTTGAATGGAACCGCAGAAACTGCGCGAACAGTTTTTGCGGTGTGGATTAAGCAGGTCCCTGACCTGCTTTTTTCATATCTGCGTCTGACGTTCTCCGGTGTTTTCCTCCTTCTGTTCCTGCGTTCTCATTACCTGCCAGCCGGATGACTGACAGAACAAATAAATGCGTATTGCCGGAGCCTGAAATAAATCCTGATTTTTAAAGAACATCACCCGTTGAGTTTCGGGAGCCGCGGTTTTGACGTTTCGCGGGAACCTGCTGCTGTATTCCCTGTGGTATGAACTTCACCCGTTTGAGAACCTTCGCCGCAAGGGGCATCACTGCCACGGCCGGAAACGACTGTCCGGGGGCAGACCGCAAAAGTTTTTGCCTGCTTCTGGGCAAAAAGTTTTGCGGGATGTGCATTTCACCCCTGGACTGGCGGAGACGGTTGTGGCTGTCTTTGCCCCCGGCGACAGGGGCTTAAACAGGTGTATGGCACCGGACACAACAACGGGCAGGGACCCGCCGCAACGACGGAGAGCGCGTGCGCGAAACGGCGTTGCCCCTTACATCCCGGCGGCCTTTTGCCGGGATGCCAGGAGCGCAGGCCACGGCGCGACAAGGGTGGCGCGACCGTTCCGGTCGCTGCAAACCCGGGGTTTTGCGTCAGGGATGGAAGCCCGTCAGGGCGGAGACAGCTTCGCTGGCTCCGTTCACGACAGCCCGCCCCGCCAGGGGGACGCCCGGGAAAGCCATAAACAGGAGAAGAAAGGAAGGAACAGGAAGAAGAACAACAGTAACAGTAATAAGCACAGTAAGCACAGTAACCACAGAAACATAACATCAGGAAGGGTAACGGGCGACGCGCCAGCGTGGCCCGCTTCCCTTCCGGCAGGCGCCAGCCTGCCAGGGGTTTTTCGCGCGGACAGACAGGCGGCCTCCACCGCCTGCCCGGGTATCACCTGTTTCTGCTGCCCTGCAAGATGTAGTGACCGCCCAGGAAAACTGCCTGCTGATTCACTACAAAATCGCAGATTTCATCAACAATCTGCGCGGTGGTAAGCGGTTTCTGCCCCATTTCACGACGCCGCGCATTAATCACGGCTTTGTAATTGCGCAGAATTTCGCGACTTTCTGTGCTGATATTCATGACATCGTCTCCCCGTCCAGCGCCTGTAACACAACGTCCATTGCTTCGCGTTCCTCCCTGACGAATGCGTCACCGTCGCCCCCGTTCTCACTCCCGACGGCATACAGGCGCTTCATTTCACTGCCTGCCAGCGCCATCACTTTTTCCAGCATCACCGCCGGGACTGTCACCTGACGGCTGGCGCGCTTTTCTTCCATCAGTTCACGAACAACGCCGTGAACAACGCTGACATCCGCACCATATTCAAAGGCATCGTCCAGCCGCTGCATGACGGTTTCCAGCTCATCGTCTGACAGACTCCAGTCCTGGGCTATGTGACGCACATCCCCACGGGTCAGCACCACGGCAAAAACGCATTCACTGTCCGGCACGTCTGTATCCAGCACTTCGCGGATAATTTCTTTAACAGTGCAGTACATGTTCTCATCTCCTTTACAGGGGCGGCATTGCCGCCCCGTCCGTTAATCAGTCCAGCGCCGCGTAAATCGCGTTACATTCGGGGTGAAATTCGATGTGGCTCCACAACTGCGCATCGCGCATCCTGTACAGGTGAGTCAGTCCTGCATCACCGCTGTCGTGGTACAGCCACAACTGACGGTTAATCACAAGGGAAGTCACAATGATGCCTGCGGCATCGGCGCTGACCGTACGGTCAAACCAGTTTTCACCGTTGACCAGATGAAAACGGTCGCCATCCGGCATCATGTAACCGCCACCGTCCGGCAGGCGGATGAAGTGCCAGAATCCGCCTTCATATTCCGGCATCATTTTTTTCGCCAGCGCGTACACAGATGCCTCGGCATACAGAAAATCCAGGCCAAACAGGTAAGGCAGAAAGGAGAGACGGTCGCACTCTTCAACATTCAGAGTGACAGGTTTCGCATATTGCATGATGTTTTCCTCCGTTGTTCACATATTCCGCGACACCGGGCGGTGCCGTGCCTCCATAAAAGCCGGGCGATAAGGCGGGGATGCAGGGGCGCAAGGGAAGCCGCAGCCTGACGCACACGGCTGGCGGGAGTTGAAGGGGACGGGCGCGTTTTCGCGGACGGCCGGCCGGAAAATCACGGCAGACGGGGAGGAGGGACCGGGTGACCGCCGCGTTCATTTTACCCTTGCATCCCCGCCTGCCCGGCTAAGATGGAGGCACGGCACTGCCCGCACACGACACGGCGGTCACATAACTGAAAACCCACAAGGCCATGCCCTGCATGGCCGGGTAAAGCGGAGCCGGCGGCGACTTCCTTTGTGCTCTGTCCGGGGACCGGCAGGAAAAAGGCGGGGATTTACCCCGCCAACGTCATCATTTCCGGATTTTTGCCAGGGCATCCGCCATGCTGCGGATTCCGGCCCGGGCTTCCCGGACCACCTCCCGCAGAACATCACGGTCAAACCAGCGGCGGGGCGGTTCATCCGGTATACGCAGCACATCGCAGGCCAGCCCACTGGCCAGGATATGCTCCACACACTCACTGACCAGATACATTTCCACCGCCGAAAAACGTGCGCCCCGGTTCAGAATGGCATCGAGCACCACAGGCAGGTTTTCGTCATCTTCATCGAGCCAGCAGGGGTGATCGCTTTCCTTCACCACCAGGCGAAAGCGGCGGGTCTGGCGGGTCAGCAACGTCTGCCCGGTTGTGGTCAGCGCCGCCCGGATACGCCGCGCATCTTCTGCCACCCGGCAACTGACAGTGCGTACCGCATCGCACACCGCATCAAGAACTGCCCTGATTTCGTCTTCTGCCAGCCACTCACCGGCATACGGGAAAGACACCTGCGTTCCGTCTGCCGGAAGTACCGGCAGCGCCTGCCACTGGCTGCCGGACAGAACAAGTTCCGCTCCGGTTCCGGTCAGTTTGTGAATGGCGGAAGCCAGGACCGGCGGCAGTACGCAATCGTGGAGGTTGACGAGCAACGTCGCCAGCCGGGGCGCATCCAGCCGCACGTAAATGCTGATCCAGCCCGGATAGTTCTGCGGATCTCGCTGATCAACATCAGTCTCTTCCGGCCAGCCCTGCGCCAGCAGCAGGTCGCGGGCGTGACGACAAATCAGTGCATTCAGAGTTGTGTTTTCGTTCATGATTAATCGTTCTCCCTGTATCGCCGCCCGCAGGCGGCGATAACATCAGTCGTTTTCGTGTGTGTTGTTTTTCAGCAGGGTGCGGGCCTGATTAATCACCGCCTGACGGCGGGTGACGCATTCCGGGACGGCGAGGCCGTTATCACGGGCGGCCCATTCACGCTTCCACAGTGCCTGTTCAGCGGTCTGAATCAGGGACGCCAGCAGTTCAGCAGGGACGGTCACCTGGCGGTTTTCACTCACGTTGCTGATAATCTCCATCACCGCGGCGGAAGAAATACCGGATTCAATCCGCTGGTCTTCCGGGATGTCCTCCAGGCGCGCCAGGACAGTCCTGATTTCATGATCGGACAGGGAAATATCCATTCCGTCTGCGAGGGCCTGAATCTCTTCCGGGGACCAGACAACCAACATCAGCGGTGTGTCTCCCGGATACTTTGCTGCCAGCTCCCGGCAGAGCGTTTCGCATGTTCCGTACATTTCGTCTCCCTCTCAATCTTTGAAGCAGTAATCCAGTTCCAGAATTTCGTTATATGCCTTCATAAACAGGTGGCTGGCGCGAAAGAGCGTCTGGCGCACCAGACGTTCCGGGAGGGTGTCAGCATCGCTGTACCGCTGCTCCATCTCATTCATGGTTGTGCGCAGGTCGCACATGGTATTGGCCAGTTCCGCCACCTGTTCACGCATATCTTCGAATCCGCTGTAATTCGTCATGCTGCCTCCGGTTCAAACCAGTTATCATTTGCAGCCCCCTGCTGCATGGCCCGTTGTACGGCGGCCAGTCGTTGCTGTCCGGCACGGTGATACTGTTCAAGCAGCTCGATACCGATATACCGGCGTCCGGACTGAAGGGCGGCCACGCAGGTTGAGCCGCTGCCTGCAAACGGGTCCAGCACAATCGCGTTCGGATGTGTGAAGCTCTCAATCAGTGGTTGCAGGCTGGTAACGGGCTTTTCCGTCGGGTGATGGCGATTGCCTGAATATTTCCAGCCCAGCACGTCGGGCAATGGCTTCTGAGGCAGCGCCGGACGGCCTTTTGCCAGGATGTAGGCGCATTCGTGGCGATAGCCCACATATGCGGCCTTCGATGTGTAGGTTTTGGTAAACACCAGGTGGCCAACCACGCTGAATCCCGCATTTTTCCAGGCGGCCATAAAGCGATCGACGCGGTTCCAGCCGTAGAAGCTCACCATCAGCGCGTCTTTTTTCAGCACGCGGTACATTTCATTACAGGCCGGTTGCAGCCATTCATCGGTTTTATCGCCGGCGATGGTACGCCCCTGTCGGTCACGAAAACCGACGAGATATGGCGGGTCAGTAAGGATGAAATCGACAGCATTGCCCGGAAACGTGGCCATAACACGCACGCAGTCACCCAGGATAAAACGGGACATACGAAACTCCTTCTCTTACAGAGGGCACCGGGAGGGCGCCCCTGTGGCGCCCGTTCCCCGCTGCCTGTGGGCTGTTCACCGCGTCCGGTAACGGGTCAGGCCGACCGTGGAATACCGCAGCCGTCGTCTTTTTGACGGCGAGGATATGCCGCGAAAGCGGCTTGAAGGGCATTCATCAGAAAAGGGCGACGGGCTGGCGTACACGGTCACCGACGCCAGCCGGGAGCGGTAAAGCGCCCGTCCCGTGCTCGCCGGACGCGGGACACTGACCACAGGCAGCGTTCCTGCCGCGCCGCGTCAGCCGGCGCAGTAAAAAGAGGAGCACAGCGACATCCTTTGTCGGAAAAGAAACGGGCGGTTGCCCGCCCGTCTCCGTCATACTTCATCCACCGTAATGCGCCACCTTGTCGACTATCCACTCCGGCGCGGTGACTTCCGGCAGCTCATCGTCATCTGTCGGGGAAGACCATTCAAGTTCCCCCCACAGCACATCAACGAGCTCTCCACGCTCATATCGCTGCCAGCCGCAGAAATTGCAGCCCTGTTCGGCGTACCAGTGCTCCAGCTTGCAGCCGAAACGGCGGCTTAATTCTGCAATAATGTCGCTTTCCGGCTGACACCACGGCGTGTCGAAATCTACCTGAATGAAGTTTTCCCCCTGACTGCTGATATTCAGGTCATACCCACAAGGCCACTTCACGCCATACCGTTCTGTATACCAGTGATATGCAGAAGGAACACCGTTCAGAACACCGCCGTTAAAGCCATTCACTTCAACATCCAGGCGGGTCGGCCAAACCGTCAGCAGGTCAAACGGCATGGTTTTTTCCGGCACTACGTTGTCGCACAGACGGTTCCACCACACTGATACATCCTCGTTACCCCAGATGTCACACCAGTCACCTCTTTTTGCGGTGAAATGCACAGTGATGGTTTCCCTGACATCATCCGGTAACCCTTCCCAGTGACGCTGTCCAGTACCGTTCTGCAGGTGTGTCAGCCAGCGGGTGAACGCGATATTTTCCGTCGATACAGCACCACGTCCGGCAGCCGTCACTCCGGGGCACTGCTCAGAGCGGATATTTTCAGTGATCTGCAGAAGTCCGGCACTTCCGGCCAGAAACAGCTGAATACCTTCATTTGTGGCGCGGCGATAAAACGGTGTGACTGCACCGCTGGCCAGTCGTTTAATCTCAGCGATCTGTGCCGGTTCGCCAGAAAAATGCATACGATTTGAGCACCAGTTTGGCATGGGAATTCTCCTCTTACATGCGGCCTCCATCAGGCCGTGCCGCACCTGTAACCGGGCGACCGCATACGAATGCAGGTGCGGCCCCGAAGCCGCAGCGCGTGGAGGAGGAACGACGAAACGTGACCGGGTGAGGAGGCCGGCGACAGCGACACACTTGCATCGGATGCAGCCCGGTTAACGTGCCGGCACGGCCTGGGTAACCAGGTATTTTGTCCACAGAACCGTGCACAAAATGCTGTGGATAAGCTGGACACAGCAATCCACAGCAGGCATACAGCCACACCCTCAGAGAATTGAGCGTTTTTTAGTCACAATAATGACATTTGACTGTGTGTGGATTCAGTTATTAGAATACTGTATATACATACAGCAAAAGAAAAGGGAGATGAGAACATGATCCGCATTGAAATTCTTTTCGACCGCCAGAGCACAAAAAACCTCAAATCAGGCACACTTCAGGCGCTACAGAATGAAATCGAACAACGTCTGAAACCACACTACCCGGAAATCTGGCTGCGTATAGACCAGGGCAGCGCCCCGTCTGTATCTGTCACTGGAGCCCGCAACGACAAGGATAAAGAACGTATCCTGTCTCTGCTGGAAGAAATCTGGCAGGACGACAGCTGGCTGCCTGCAGCATGAGTACCGTTTATCACCGTCCGGCTGCCCCTTCAGGCGATGACAGTTACGTGCGACCGTTGTTTGCCGATCGTTGCCAGGCCGGTTTTCCTTCGCCTGCCACTGATTATGCTGAGCAGGAACTGGATCTGAACAGCTATTGCATCAGCAGACCTGCAGCCACCTTCTTTCTGCGCGCCAGCGGTGAATCGATGGACCAGGCTGGCGTGCAGAATGGTGATCTACTGGTAGTGGACAGGGCCGAAAAACCACAACACGGGGACATCGTTATCGCTGAGATCGACGGTGAGTTCACCGTCAAACGACTGCTGTTGCGCCCACGCCCGGCACTGGAGCCGGTTTCAGACAGCCCGGAGTTCCGCACACTGTATCCGGAAAACATCTGTATTTTTGGTGTTGTCACTCACGTGATACACAGGACGCGGGAGTTACGCTGATGTTTGCACTGGCTGATATCAACAGTTTCTACGCCTCATGTGAAAAAGTTTTCCGCCCGGACCTTCGCAACGAACCGGTCATCGTACTCAGCAATAACGATGGCTGTGTGATCGCGCGCAGCCCGGAGGCAAAAGCCCTTGGCATCAGAATGGGGCAGCCCTGGTTTCAGGTGAGACAAATGCGCCTGGAGAAGAAAATACATGTATTTTCCAGCAATTATGCGCTGTACCACAGCATGAGCCAACGGGTTATGGCTGTTCTGGAGTCGCTTTCTCCCGCAGTTGAGCCCTACTCAATTGATGAAATGTTCATTGATTTGCGGGGGGTGAACCGTTGCATCTCTCCGGAGGTTTTTGGTCATCAGCTCAGGGAACAGGTAAAGAACTGGACAGGACTCACCATGGGGGTGGGCATTGCGCCTACAAAAACGCTGGCTAAAAGTGCACAGTGGGCAACAAAGCAATGGCCACAGTTTTCCAGTGTGGTCGCGCTGACGGCAGAAAACCGTAATCGGATCTTGAAGCTACTGGGGCTGCAGCCAGTTGGTGAGGTCTGGGGAGTAGGACGCAGACTGACGGAAAAGCTGAATGCGCTGGGTATTAACACAGCACTGCAGCTGGCGCAGGCTAACACGGCATTCATCCGGAAAAACTTCAGCGTCATTCTTGAGCGTACGGTACGCGAACTCAACGGCGAGTCCTGCATATCCCTGGAAGAAGCCCCACCGGCAAAACAGCAGATTGTCTGTAGTCGCAGTTTTGGTGAACGAATCACAGACAAAGATGCCATGCACCAGGCTGTTGTTCAGTATGCAGAGCGGGCCGCAGAGAAACTACGTGGGGAGCGTCAGTATTGCCGGCAGGTGACGACATTTGTACGGACATCCCCCTTTGCAGTAAAAGAACCCTGTTACAGCAATGCCGCTGTGGAAAAGCTTCCATTGCCTACACAGGACAGCCGGGACATTATTGCCGCAGCATGCAGAGCGTTAAACCATGTCTGGCGTGAAGGGTACCGCTATATGAAGGCTGGAGTCATGCTGGCTGATTTCACACCATCGGGTATAGCGCAGCCGGGATTATTTGATGAGATCCAGCCCCGTAAAAACAGCGAAAAGTTAATGAAAACACTCGATGAACTGAACCAGTCGGGAAAAGGGAAAGTGTGGTTTGCGGGGCGAGGAACCACCCCTGAATGGCAAATGAAACGGGAAATGCTCTCGCCTTCGTATACAACACAATGGACTGAGATCCCCATTGCTTCATTCTGATATATCAGAATAATTTTTGCATTTTAAGGCGCACATCATTCATTGCCTCCTGCACCGAATCAGTAGCAGAAGGAGGCATTTTTTCAGCAGATTGCAAAGCACCGAGTTCAGTCAACACAGCTCTGATATCGGCCTGAGAAGGCTTCCACCCAGTCGTCTGACCGAGTAAGGTTACAACCTGATCTGCTGAAAACTCCTCGCTCAAAATGGCAGTCAGCAATACAGGCAGGCGAGGATCAAGTTGGTGTAACGCCATTCCAGAAATAAATGCATTCCGGAACAGCTCACCACGCTCAGAACGCGGAACGGACTCTATCGCTTCCAAAGTTTGAAAGTCTGCAGCTTTTTCCGGATGCAGATAAAGTGTGAATTTTTTCCTTTTCCGTTCATCGTCCACAATATTACTCCTCTTTGAAAGCCGCGATAGCTTCAACCAGTGCTGTCTGTGGCGACTCCATCATCACTACTTTTTGCCCAAGATGGTGCCATGCCGTTTTTATCGAATCATAGATCAACGGGGCCCCACCACCGACAACATAAACACGATTCACATGATGAAAATCACCGAGCTCATTAACTACTTGCTCCCCCAGACTGGCAATAGCCCCCTCAATGGTATTAAGGACCAGATCATTTTTTGTTTCGTCATTAATAACCTGCCGAACAAAGTCCGGGTCATTACGACGTTTAATCAATTCATCTGCAACGAGGAAACTGGTATCACTGGATGCCATGCGCAATGCACTCATTGCAGCTTTCGTAACTGAAGACACACCAATGCCAGAATTACCATGAATGGCACTTACAGAGTCAAATTGACCAACGATAACACCAACATCAAGCGTAGTGCCGCCAATATCAACTACCAGCGATTTTTCGAACTGACCAACTTTATCCATGACCAGACGAGAAAACACAGCTGGCAATGATTCAGGCATCACATCAACGTGTTCAATGGTGAAAACATCGCCTTTATTAAGACGAATCGGCCTCATTAAATTCTCAATTTTACGCTGAATGTTGAGTTCATTTTTTTGACACTCTTTCGTGTAGAACTCACTGATAGGCAAAGTCACAGTCAATGATACAGGCTGAGGCGCTAATCCACTATTCAGTAAAGCGTGATGCACAGCTAACAGGTTAACATCCGTATATTGATACTCAATATGAGTCGTAAGAATAGATTGGTTGCTAACTTCATCATACGTGTATTTTTTACCATCCAGTTCATAGTTAAATGTCTGGCGAATCCCTAACCCGTCAACCTTCCATCCATGACGAAATGAGTTTTGCGACAACGACTTACAGATTTTCCCATTGTCATTCCATGCCAACTTGATTGTTGTTGAACCATCATCGCAGTATACGTTCATCTATAGCCCCTAAAATACTCAATCTGAGTAAATCACTGTTTCTGGTTGCAAGGTAATACTCAATTTGAGCACCATCATAGTTATGAAATCATAAAACACAAGTAATATTTATTACATCATATGATATACTTCATATTTCATACCTCATAAATATGAATACATATTGACACATCAGGTTACCGTGTCAAAATATCATCATACTTCACACATCACATTTATGAGGTTGCAATGATTACTGTAGTTGGTGGGAACAAAGGTGGTTCAGGGAAAACTACCATTGCATCAAACCTGGCTATTGCTCTCGCAAATAAAGGAAGGGAAGTCTGCCTGTTAAACGGAGATCTACAACGAACAGCCGCAAAACATCATGCGGAACGAGAAGCTGCAGGACTGTTACCAGCAATAACCCTTGTTGAGAAATTTGATAACCTGACACAAACACTACAGGCTCTGAATGAAAAGTTCGATGATGTAATAGTGGATGTCGCAGGAAGAAACTCAAAGGAATTCATAACGAGTGGAGTTGTCGCACATCAAATAATTGCGCCACTACAGTGTTCTCAACCAGATCTGGATACTCTTACAGAACTAGAACAACAGATAGACGCAATGCGTAACCTTAACCCGGAACTTAAGGTTTATTGTTTACAAAGTATGGCAACAACCAATCCGGTTTTGAGGGGAAATGAGAGAAAAGAATTCCTTGAATATCTAGAAGAATTCCCAACAATTCAAGTCCTGGATTCAGTTATTTGTTTCAGAAAAGTCTATCGCGATTGCATGAGCAACGGCACCGGTGTAGTAGAAACGAACAATACAGCAGCCAAAGCAGAAATTGAACATTTAATGAATGAGGTATTTGGCCCATGGTGAAGAAACCCAGCCAGCAAGCATTAAACAGAGCTGCAGTTACGGTAGAACAAGCAGAGGCTCTGGCTCAGCGCCTTGCAGATAAACCATACGGCGCGCCGGAAAAACCCGAACCAGAAAAACAATGTCGGACGACAATTTCTCTTGGTGAAAGCATGCTTGTCACAATAGAAGATCTGGCATTGAGGAATAAACGCAATGGTAAAGATCCAAAAAATGTAAGTGCCATCGTCAGAGTAGCCCTTGAGCAATACTTAAAAACACTAACGTAATAATCAAGAAGTTATTACTTATGAAGCCATACTTGTGAATTCACACTATTTAAGCACCCTTGCATACAAGAGATCACATATTGCAGTGGTCTCTTATTTTACAGAATAAATCACAATTCATAATTATGATTTATGAATTATGCCTACCTGTTTTTCAGCATTGTGACAGCATCGGACTCAGGCATCGAAAACTGCACCCGGTGCCGTGCAGCCACATCCAGCGCAAACACCTTCGTGTAGACCTCTGTTGAGCTGATGGACTTATGCCCCATCAGGCTCTGCAGGACCTTCAGTGGTATACCGGCATACAGCATGTGCATCGCATAGGAATGGCGGAACGTATGTGGCGTGACCGGGACAGAAAACGTCACACCATCAGCGGCAGCGGCGGCAACCGCTTCCCCAATCCAGGTCCTGACCGTTCTGTCCGTCACTTCCCAGATCCGCGCTTTCTCTGTTCTGCCTGTTCGTTTATTACGCCGTTCCATGGGGATTTTCAGTGTGGCCACCATCGTCTGCAGCTGGCTGACGTACCAGGCGTCGGAGAGCGGAACCAGCCGGTGAGTCTGCTGACCAGCGGGCATTCCTCCTGCCGTCCTGGCGTGTTAGCGCCAGTGATATAAGACGGTAATTCACCATTTGGATTGTCCGCTCCACCCAACATGTTGTTTCCTTAAGGTTCTCACAACAAAAAGGACATCAACATACTGAGCAGAGAGGACTTTTACATGATAAAGCAAATGCGCCAGCAGGGCGTGTACATTGTCGATATTGCGACTCAGATTGGTTGCTCTGAACGAACGATCAGACGCTACCTCAAATACCCTGAACCGCCAGCCAGAAAAACCCGCCACAAAATGGTTAAGCTGAAACCGTTTATGGATTACATCGACATGCGCCTGGCAGAGAATGTCTGGAATAGCGAGGTTATCTCCGCGGAGATTAAGGCAATGGGCTATACGGGCGGACGTTCCATGCTGCGTTACTACATCCAGCCCAAACGAAAAATGCGTCCGTCAAAAAGAACAGTTCGCTTCGAAACTCAGCCTGGATACCAGCTCCAGCACGACTGGGGCGAAGTTGAGGTGGAGGTTGCCGGGCAACGGTGCAAAGTTAACTTTGCGGTTAATACGCCGGGGTTCTCCCGCCGCTTCCATGTCTTCGCCGCACCAAAACAGGATGCTGAGCATACCTACAAATCACTGGTTCGCGCCTTCCGCTACTTCGGTGGTTGTGTGAAAACGGTGCTGGTTGATAACCAGAAGGCTGCGGTGCTGAAGAATAACAACGGGAAGTCGTGTTCAACTCCGGATTCCTGTTGCTGGCCGACCACTATAACTTCCTGCCACGGGCATGCCGTCCACGCAGGGCCAGAACAAAAGGTAAGGTTGAGCGGATGGTGAAATACCTCAGGGAGAACTTCTTCGTCCGGTACCGCAGGTTCGACAGCTTCACTCATGTCAATCAACAACTGGAGCAATGGATAGCCGATGTGGCTGACAAACGGGAACTTCGCCAGTTCAAAGAAACGCCGGAACAGCGCTTCTCGCTGGAGCAGGAACATCTGCAGCCGTTACCGGATACGGACTTCGATACCAGTTACTTCGACATCCGCCATGTGTCCTGGGACAGCTATATCGAGGTTGGTGGTAATCGTTACAGCGTTCCCGAAGCGCTGTGTGGTCAGCCGGTATCGATACGAATATCGCTGGATGACGAGTTGCGGATCTACAGTAATGAGAAACTGGTGGCCTCACATCGCCTCTGTTCGGCATCGTCTGGCTGGCAGACAGTGCCGGAGCATCATGCCCCGCTCTGGCAGCAGGTCAGTCAGGTGGAACATCGACCACTGAGTGCCTATGAGGAGCTGTTGTGATGCATGAGCTGGAAGTCCTGCTGAGTCGCCTGAAAATGGAGCATCTGAGTTATCACGTTGAAAGCCTGCTGGAACAGGCTGCTAAAAAAGAGCTGAACTACCGGGAGTTCCTGTGCATGGCGCTACAGCAGGAATGGAACGGCAGGCATCAGCGCAGTATGGAGTCCCGGCTGAAGCAGGCTCGTCTGCCGTGGGTCAAAACGCTGGAACAGTTCGACTTTACCTTCCAGCCGGGCATCGACCGTAAGGTTGTCCGGGAACTGGCTGGTCTGGCGTTCGTGGAGCGCTGCGAAAACGTGATCCTGCTGGGACCTCCTGGTGTCGGAAAAACTCATCTGACCATAGCTCTTGGCGTAAAAGCGGTGGATGCGGGACATCGGGTACTGTTTATGCCACTGGACAGACTGATCGCGACACTGATGAAAGCGAAACAGGAAAACCGGCTGGAGCGTCAGCTACAGCAACTGAGTTATGCCCGGGTGTTGATCCTGGATGAAATAGGTTATCTGCCGATGAACAGAGAGGAAGCCAGCCTGTTCTTCCGGCTACTGAACCGTCGATATGAAAAAGCGAGCATCATACTGACGTCAAACAAAGGGTTCGCAGACTGGGGAGAAATGTTCGGAGATCACGTGCTGGCAACAGCGATCCTGGACCGGCTGCTACATCACTCAACCACGCTGAATATCAAAGGAGAGAGTTACCGGTTAAAAGAGAAACGTAAAGCAGGAGTGCTGACCAAAAACACAACGCCAATCAGTGATGATGAAATGGTGGAAAGCGGACAGCATCAGTAACGAAAGTATCTTAGCGGGCATGAAAATGGCAAATAACGGTTAAAAATCGTGGCGTTGACATCCGGCAAACGATATGGCGGGAATGTGGAGGTCGCAGGAGGGAGCTGCCAGCCGGAAACGGCTGGCAGCTTGAAGCCACATCGGGTTTCGTCAAATCCTAGACTTGCAGCTTCGGAAAGTGTGAAGCTCGTCAGGGGGAGGCGGAGCCTATGGAAAAACGGCCCCGCCGCGGCCTTTTTGTTCGTGCTCTTTGCTCACATGTTCTGTCCTAGTTATCCCCCGATTCTGTGGATAAACTGTCCGCTGTTATGTGAGAGCCGCCACCGCTCGCCGCAGCCCCAGCGACCGAACGTAGTGAGCGAGTGGGCGAGGAAGCGGAATTTCTCCGCCAGTCTGATTTGAGCACTTACGCGCCGGGGTTCCTTTCAGCCCATGTCCTGACGCGCCCTCCGGGCTTGTCTGCTGGCGAAAACGCTCACGGACAAGCCGCGACCGCTTTCGCCAGCCCCTTTATGGTTCCGTGCCGTACTGCGCCTCAAAGTGCGTCTGTATGCTGTTCTGCAGTTCCTCCGCCAGTTCGTGCAGCCGTTCGCACAGGGTGGCCTGTTCGTCGGCATCCAGTGCGTCCAGTTTCCCGAGCAACGTCAGGCTCTGGCTTTTGATGAATCGCGCCATGTTGAGCGCGGTCTGCTGCTGTTTGTTCACGTTCTCCCGTCTCCGTTACTGGTATTTACGTCCGGCTGTGCGTCACCTGGTCATCACGCCAGGTGACGTCACTGAAAATTATCACACAAGCCCCGTGGTGCGTGGGCTGCGCGAAATTAACACCCCGTGACGCTTATTTTTTGCTGAATATGTGCGCAATTTTCTGTCTGCGTTGTGTGCATGTTGCCGTCATCAACACGAACGTTCCGGCGGTTCCTGATGTGCGTCACTTTGACGTTTTGACAAAGTGACCCGGCGTGATGGTCAGTGTGTTAGTCAGTTCTGGCCAGCGATGCGCGAACGGCGAACGCAAAGGCGGGACAGGATATGTTTTGTAGCACCGCCGCCGATGCCGGCAGTGCCACAAAATGCCTGGTCAGGGCACAGCCCCGACACCTCAGACGAACGACAACGAACGGGAAACAGGAAGACATGACACCGGGAAAAGCGAAACGACTGAAAGAGGCTCGCGCACTTCTTGAAGGATTCTGGCCAGCGGTTTTCAGTTTCCGTAAGCCGCAGCCGCTTAAGGTCGAGATAACGGCGGAACTGATGGCGGATGTGGAAACGCGGGGACTACCTTTCACCCTGGAAATACTGAAATCATCGCTGGCGTTATACACCAACCGGATTGATTACGTCAGGGCAGTGGCGGACGGTTGTCAGCGCATCGGCCTTGACGGTAGTCCTGCAGGGGAACCGACAGAGGAGCAGCGGACACGTGCACGGAAGCAACTCCGGCAGTTGTGGGCGCGTCAGCGTAAGGCGGACAGGGCAAGGAAAGCCGCGCAGGAGGCAGCGGGCTGAATCACGTATTTAGTTTGTTTGTTGCGTGCAATGGATGAACAAGGACATGTAAAGCAGGCCCGCCGAAAACGGTGCGTCTGCTTTAGTTTCTGTTGATACAGATAAAGGCTAATGTACGCATACATTAGCCTTTATCCCCCTGCCACACAGAAATACACATCTTTCCACCTGTCCGGTGGTTCTGTTTCCCGCGATAAACGCCAGTGAACGCCGGGCAGGACATGTAAATTTCCCCTTATTCGCCCCGGAGCGGCTCAACGGGACGGGGGATTAAAAATCCCCGTGCACAGGCAATTTTATTCATGTTTCCGGCCCCCCCTTCATGCCCGGATCTGGCCCGGATTCAGATATGAAATCCGCTCCTTCTCTGACCTGCTATTACCACACAGGCCAGCAGATGGCAGTTCCAAGCCTGATGAACCTCAAGAAAAGGAAGATGTACCCGCCATGAAAACCTTCAACTTCAACAGAGAAGGAAACCCCAAATGCTGAACCATCAAATTTCGCACATGGTACGCCCTCCTGGCCTGAGTAACGCCTGTTTCAGAAGACGGTGAAATCAACATTATCTCTGAAGCCTGTTCAAGAAAGACTGACCACATTGCCTTCTGATTACCCTCCTTATCCCCTTTCTGAAAATGATTCAGTACAGTCTGTGTTACTACCTGAACTAATCGAAAAAGTTTACTCTCTCCGTTCACTGCCACCATATTTCTTCCGTTGACCACACCAGATCGATACACCACCTCAGGACATAGCACAATCAACCGGACATCATAACGCCCGGCCACCCATCGAATTGTTTTCAGGTACCGACACCATCCCAACAATGGCGCGCTACTAAGACAGAGTATCAGAGTATCTCCGGCACAAATCCGACTTCCTGCACGAAAATCTCGGGCCACAATCCCCCGGTCATTCAGCATAGCCATTACCCCTGTCGTTTCATAACGACTGCACCCACTTGTCCATACAACCATCAATATTACCGGGATTATTTATTCATTCATCAATGAGATAACTTTTCACCACACTCCCCTGCTTCGACGACAGTAATGGTTTTCCAGTCAAATTCAGCTAGCCATTTCATCTGCGTCCGAAAAGTTCATGAGGGTAATTTTACCAACATAGGCTTATTTCTGACGTGGTGGCTCATAAATACATGTAAATACAATATATGTAATATCCATTACCATTCGAATTAAGAGAAAACCTTCAACAAAAATAAACATGCCCGACAAAATAAATAAAACACTAAACACTCTGATCGCCAATAAAATACCCAACAGATAAACTGGTAAAACAACAAACATTTAAAACCAAAACCACATTACTACTTTCCCTCTGACCGCAAATGAACTGTCAACAACATCGAAAATGAAAAAGTTCATCAAGTGCGCTCTGGCATGATATATTTGAAGTTACATTGCATTTGTTATATCACGGATAAAAAGGGAGTGTTAGAAATTCTTTGTCATTCCAGTAATATACAATCAAAAAGGAATGACACATGTCCCAGCCCTTCGATTTCGACAAAGCTCTTAAGCACGCAGTTTAATCCTGTTTTTGTATAGTTCATGCCATCCGTGGCCGCCCCCTTCTTCATTGTATTGGTGTAATCACATTGACATACTGTTCTACTTACCCATGCAGGGGGGCCACATCAGTACGAACCTGCCTTGCAAACAGTCACCTCAGTGAAACACCTATAATCATCATCCCCTCCAATACACCTACCGTCGGGTAGTTGTTGGTGCATGTCACGACGGTTCCTGCCTTAATTACATCTCCATCCCCCCGACCTGATTTCGATTTACACCTAAAGCCTTCCGGTAAAGTCCCGTAGCTGTATACAGCATCTGCGATTCCCTTTCCTGTTATTTGGTTAATTAGCGTAGCCGTTTCACCATATTTAAGATGCATGTTATCAGCCACTTCAAAACGAATTCCCTCATCACTCCGGGTGCGCAAATCTTTTCGGTTTGTTGGATACCAGAGACCTGGTAGTCTAGTCGCACCATTTACACCACCAGGGGTTGTGGTTAATTCTACGTATACAGTCCCATCCATCATATTTAACGCCGCTCCTCCAAACCAAGGGCGATTAGCATCATATATATAACTAACATTTTTTAGTATTTCGATTTCCCCTGGTCCGTTAAACGTAATTAGCTCAGCCGAATTATCATAGGCCACAGGTCCCTTAATTCGTGACACTGTAGCCCACCCTTCCGAATAGCTCGACCTTATTTCACAATCATCTCCATATTCAGTAGCACACCACGCTCGGGTCACTTGCACTGTTCCCGCACGAGGGCTCTTTACTACCCATCTATGTATTGTACTCCCAGCCTTAGGCAGGGGTATTAATTCGACGCTTGTAGCGTACACGCGACCAGTCACAACCAATAACATCAGTAGCGCTGCCGCGTATTTTGTTAAGCATTGCATAGCAGATCCCATCCGATAAATAACCAGCCAGTTCAGACATCCCATACTCAACATGGAGCTGACTGTCGACTTATATACTCCACCGTATCCATGCTGTTGCACCAGAGCGGATTACCTTTTCTGGTAATTTTGCCTGCTTTTCTGGCCACAGACAGCCAGAATGGTGGCTTTCCATTGCCCGTAGGCACCATGCCGACGCCTCCTTTCATCGAACCAGATCCCCAACCAGTCAAAGCCTTTTTCGCCCCGACTAGATCCTCAGGCCCTCATCTTGTCCGAGTGCGTCCCGATGATAACCACAGGTGCCAAATATCGATACCAAACAGAGCCTTCCACCGGTGCTGGCACAGCCAGTCCTCATTCCGCCGGAAGTCCATCACACGTACCTCACATCAAACACCACCGTGGCTGAGACCTGCCCCCCCGGAGCCCTATTCGGCACCAGTGTGAATGGCGTCAGCGTACACTCATTGCGATCCAGCCCGTTCCCCTGGCAGAACGGAGTACCGTTCAGTGGCACTGGCTGTCCATGTCCACCAACCTCCAGCCACAGTTCAGGACCAGCAATATTCTCCTGACCATCAACCAACATTCGAATACGGTTGTTCGTCACGCTTCCCTGCCGTACGGAGGCGCTCAGAGCAGTACTGACCCTCTCGTTCCCCTGTACGTCCCGACAGTTAATCACCGCTTTAAAGGAAGGATGCTGCTGCTGCCCCGGACTGAGCGAACCAAGTGTGTAGCTATAATTACCCGCCCCCCCGTCCAGTCCGGTGAAGGTCAGGTCACAAGTGGCCTGGATATTTATCAAAGTCACCGGGATAGTGATAGCAGCGTAGTTCTTCGATGCCTGCTCAACAGTTGCAGCCCGAACAGAGGGGGAAAGTAGCCAGCCGGACAACAGCCCTCCTATTAACCCTGCAACGCCAAACACTACTGCCCGTAACCGGTACGGGGTTGATACATATCGTTTCATATCAGCCTCTCTCTTTCAGAACATAGTTACCCACTCCCCCCCAATCGTTGATGGCATCTACACTGATATTCTTCATACTTGATGACAGTTTGCTGATCGCAACCTCACCAAACGGCTCCATCATGGACAGGTTCTGCTCCTCCTTTTTCATCAGCGTAAGCTCCTGACCGTTCACTTTCACCTTCGTAATGGCAAACCAGTACGGAGTGGGATTCTTCAGGTACGTGGTGCCACCCCGGTGAACCACCTCAATTTTTTTCTCAGCGTCCTTACGTCCATCCAGAAGATTTTTCGGACGATAAAACACCTTCACGCGGATGTTCATGGCAATAGCCAGTACGCTGCCTTCACCATCCTTCACTTCCGGTTTGGGTGGCACTTCCTGCACGTTCAGCCAGAACAGAGATTCACGGTCCTTCGGCAGATTGCTGTCCGTATTCATGACACGGATAATCTGCTTCTGCTTAGCCCCTACTTTAAAGAACGGGGGCTGTGGCACCATGTAGACGTTGCTCCCCTGGTCTGTATTATCAATCCAGACCTGACCACCGTAGGTCTTCTCAGCTTTATTCGTTACTTCAAAAGAAATATTCTTCTTACCCTCTTCATAAATGAAACGGGTCCCGTTCAGCGTAAATGCAGCCATGGCCTGGCTACAGAAAGAGAACGAAAGGAGGGCAGCCAGCGCAGCCTTACCAAAATTATTCACAACGAATCTCCTGAACTTTATTCGTGTTAGCCTTCAGTCCTGCCATAGAGAAACGGCACTGTTTTCCGTTTCCTGTATTCACGCTAACCATCTTCGGCTCAGCCAGCATATTCATCAGCAGAACACCATTATTTGAAATAAATCCGGCATTCAGCCCCTGTTCCGTTTTCGCATCACCGCCTGTCAGGTAGTTGCCCTGAGCATCCTTCACACGCAGGATATAACGCAGCACACTCTCGAAGCCAAATTTACGGTAAACCATCGCCTTTTCGGTCGGCACCACGTTGTATGATGTGGTCTCAAACTCCATATCGTCAGGCAAGTTATCCATGTTGATGTTGATGCTGTTCTCTGAATACTCAGACAGCCACACCACCGTGTTACCGTCGCTATTCGTAGGCATGGAGCCGTTAACAGAAACCCCCTTGACACCCGGAATACTGACAATACCCACCGTATCAGACGACTCTTTGGTAAAGAGCGGACCAGTTTCTGTCGTACCCAGCACAGAGCCGGAAACGCTGCCGGAGAAACTGGTCTGGCTGCTTCCGTGCTTGTTGTAGGAGCGGGACACGCCCATGTTGGTCTGAATGGCATCAAACGCATAGCTGGCCGATGCAGACGCACCACGGTCACCTTTCGAGCCGGCATTTGCGCTCAGGCTGTAGTTAAAACGGTCAGTCGGCATTGCTGACACACTGGTGTTGAATGTCGTGCCACCGGTGCGGGTGTACCCCACGCTGTTGCTGCTGTAATGACGGGTTCCTTTCAGGTCAAACGGCACACTCAGACTCAGTGAAACAGAGTAATCCGCCTTATCCGACCAGGTATACTTTGAGTACGATCCGTTCAGAAAGACTGAGACAGAATCAAAAACAGATGTACTGAGTGACAGCGTGCTGCCGGTATCTGAGCCCTCGCGCATCCAGTAATCCTGACGCCAGTAAGAGCCGCTCAGGTATGTGCCGTCAAAACGGTGCGACAGACGAGCTTCATAACGCGATTTCTGGTTGCCATAGCGCCAGATATCTTTCGGATTAAATTCAGCAAACTCCACATACCCTTTACTCTGGTAGCGGTACGTCAGCAGCTGCAGGTCAGTCCTGTCCGTGAAGCTCTTGGCATATTTCACACTGAAACTTTGACCGCTTTTTTCTTCCCCGTTGTCATAACTGGCCTTTGACACGTTCGCACTGAGTGACAATGCCCCCAGACCACCCAGCATCTGCGTGACACCCAGACCGCCAGCCTGATAGTCATCATTCAGAATAAATGCCGAGTTCAGCGTGGTGGTGGAGAAGCCATAGTCCAGGCTGCCCAGCCAGAACAACCCGGTGTCAGAATGGAACGCCTTGTCCAGTTCATTACTGTTGTTCTTCTTACCCATCGCCACGTTGTACTGGAACTCACCCGGACGCAGCAGCGTCGGTAGTGTGGTCACCGGATAGACCTGTTCGGTTTTGTTTCCGCTTTCATCTTCAACGGTCACCACCAGGTCGCCGTTACCCATCGGACGCAGGTCATCCAGACGGTAAGGCCCCGCCGGCACCATTTTTGAATAGACCGTATATCCGTTCTGTTTCACGGTAATACGGGAAGGCGTGGAGGCAATCCCGGAGATATCTGGTGCATATCCCCGAGATTCCCACGGGCGCATATTGCTGTTGGAGCGTAGTGCCGCACCATAAAAATTAAAATCAGAAAACAGTTCAGTACGTGTCTGGGATTTACCCAGTAACAAATCGCCCTGCACCTGACTGATGGCTGTTGAAAGCGTCAGGTCACTGGAAGTGAATTCTGTTTTATCCTTGTCATGAGACACGTTCATATTGCTGGATAACACCCAGCGCCCCAGGTTAATGGCGGCATCCAGGTTTCCAAAAGCATTCATGTCGTCATGAACAGTTTTATTAAAGTTACCGTAATATTTCAGGCGCCCACCATTCACGCCGTAATCCCAGCGTGCAGGGTCTGTTTTACTCAGCAAATACGCCTGAGGAATATTAAATTTTAATGTCTGTGCACCGTAATCAAAATCCACTTTAGTATGGGGATTACGGGTCAGAACATAGCACTGTTTTTCCTTGTCAAAGACATCATCATAAGCGTCCTGTTTCATCATCACCCCGGCGTTATCCAGCCATTCAGGGGAGAGACAAAGACGGTTATTTTTTTCATCCGCTTCCGTAATGACAAGATTTGCACGCCCGGTTCGCTCATTGTTGACGAGTACATCAACAACGTACTGACCCGCAGGCAGGGCGGAGTCCGTTTTCAGAATGGAAGGGATTACACTGGTTCCCTGAATAAAATCCAGGTTTAATTCTGTCGCGACACTAAAATGAGAATATATACTCAGTGCCAACAGAGATAATTTAAAAAGACGACGCTGTTTCATCTCTGAATATATCCTCGTGCTCAGCAAGGAGCATATACTCCGGAAATGGGGTAATTTATCCGGGAGCGGATTCCCGGATAAAAGAAACATATTAAAGCTGAGGATTACTGATAAGTAACCGCGTAAGCCAGCGCAGACTCAAAAGTACCAGCAGTACCTTTAACTGCATCAGATTTCAGCTTTGCTGTGAGCTTGTAACCTTCGGTGTTAACCTTGTCAGCCTGGAACTCGATGTTGCTCTGATCTTTAGTAATGCCCTGGTCTACTGTTTTAGCATTTTTCGCAACCAGTGCAACAGTGGCACCCGCAGCAGTACCGGTGGCGTTTTCCAGTCCATCGGTGCCCAGCGGACCACGGAATGCGATGGTTGCTGTTTTAGTATCAAGACCTGCACAGGTGGTGCCCGCCTTCGCTTTCAGAGCAATGTTTTTCTCCTGACCCTCTTCACCTTTTTTAATCGTTCCCAGCTGTACGATGTTGTTAACATTGCCGTCAACAACAGCATCGATGTCACAGGTTACTTCAGTCACAGTCCCCAGGAACTGAATTTCATTCTGTTGATTACCCATATCAGTAGCCGCCATAGCAGAACCCGCAGCCATAGTCATTGCAATTGCAGAAGCAATCATTAATTTTTTCATCACTTATATTCTCCAGTTTATTTATCTAGCGCGAAAAAGCCGACACATAATTGATGTGTCATATCCATCCCTCTTTATTTTTATAAAGGAGGGATATGCCACCCCCTCTGGACAGCAACCCAATAAACACACGAACAGATATTCAGCTGATGTATTGATTCATTAATAAAAAATCGCGATACAAATTACGCCCTTCGTGAGACACTACACGCGTTCTCGTAATATAAAACCAACGATGAAACAACATTATTTACATATGATATTCGCCCCAGAGAAATAGAAAAATAACTGCGAGACACATTGTATATCTCGCAGACTTCTCTTCTGGCATACCCAAAAACCAGAAAGTCACGGAGCGCATATATAACTTTCTCGCTGTGCAGCGGTGATATTTCAATGAGCATCCAGAACTGCTCTTCTGTTAATGAGGCAGAAGACAATTTGTGCTTATTAGATTTTAAGTAAAAACCACTGCGCTCTTGAGCGGATAAAGTATCTTCTGAAGTCACTTTGTTTTCAGAACTCAAAATGCACCTCGCATACATACCTGACTGCAGATATCAAAACAAAAACGAGAAAACTTCATCTACTGCGCAGTCAATGTTAACACGATCCTTTATATCGTAAATATATAAAATAACGATCTTTAACACCACAAAAAACAACAAAAGCAGCGATTTACTCTAAAAAATAACAAAAATACGGTTGATTATCACGCAGTAACATATTGATATAGTTAAAAAGATCGATTTTTTTATAAAATACAAAACATTTACCCAAAGAAATAATCATAAAAAAAACAGATGTAAGTCAAAATAATGTTTCTAAAAAATAGAAACAAAAAAAACAAAAAGGCATAATCATCATATATAACGATGAATTAATTTCTATTGTTACAATATGAGAGAAGTGGTAGAAGCGACTTGGGTAAATATTTATCGGAGCCATACTATTTGTCGAAGTTTAAGGAAAAAAGAGGTTTTCCCTGTGACCCACCTGTAAGGACTTCGGATGTATCTGTGCTACAACAGTTGGTCTGTCAGAACTCCCCCAGACCTGAAATCGCAGGACCTTTTTGAATTCGTATTGAATGAAATGTATACTTATATCTATAATAATCAGGTGATACACCCAAACTACGAATAAATACGCTGGAATAGCGACTCGATTTCAACAACGTTTATCGGGTCAACAATCAACGAAGTGATCGCCAGGCAAATGGTAAAAAACAAATGCTAAATGCTGTGGCGTAGAAAAACTGCGCATTATTTGTTACAGACCAAAACTGCACATTATTTGTTACAGACCAAAACTGCAGCCCATCATCAGTTCATCAGATGAGGACTTCTTCAGCACGGACAACCGTGATGTGTAACGCACTGACTGATGGTCAGATAACTAAGCTCATAAATCTAGCACCCACTTCGTTGATTTTGTTAAATCCGGTAAGGAGCAGACCATTCGCGATCCGCTCCTGCCTGTTCAGATGTTTAACGGATTCAGAAAGTGTACTTCACACCCAGCATGGCTGAGGTGTCACTGTATCCCTTGTCACCAGCCTGCACCCCCACATTACTCCACAGATTCAGGCGGTTATTCATCTGTCCTTCAACACCGGCTTTCACTTCCCCGATATTGCGGGCACCGTCCTGATGTACCGTCACGCCGTTCATGCGGGTACCAAAATCACGGGTGTTGTGCAGCCAGTTCACCTCCACGAACGGACGGAACTCACGGGATTTACCGTCGTCCATTCTGTTGTGTCCCTTAATCCAGGTTTTCACTCCCAGACGGGTACGGACGTTACCGTCACCAGTGCTCTCAACACGGGTACCGTTGCTTTCACGGTGTTCATCTGCTTTTACACCCATCCAGACAACCTGTGCCTGAGGCTGAACATACCATTCATTCAGGCTGCCATGACTGCCGCTGAACTCACCTGCTTTCCAGGTATAACCAGTTTCCAGCGAAGCAGTCAGGCCTTTTGACTTCCAGGACTCGCCCGGCAGTCCGTCACCTTTCACATGGTTGTCAAACCAGCCGTACTGTGCCCACGTATCAAGATAAGCCCCGTTATGTGTTTCATCGTTGGCAAACCAGGTGGCATACAGACCTGTGCTGTATCCGTTCACACTGCCTTTTGAGCGATATCCGGTGCGCACAGAGTCCGTATTGTTATGGTCGTTACCGTAACCGGCCATAACGCCAAGGTGCCAGCGGTCAGTTTCTCCCCAGCCCCACTGTGCAATGTCTCCCCCCAGTTGAACAACATAACGGTTACCCTGTGTTTTCAGCTGACCTGTACCATCACGCCAGCGGTTATGCCCTCCTTCGTGGCGCATCCACATGCTGGTATTTTTCGTCTCACCGGTCATGACATCGGTGTACTGCACCGGCCCCAGACGTTCATGAAGACGGGTCACGAACATGGTGTTCGCTGCAGCCATATTTGCCGTGTAGGAGCCAGCTTCCGGACGCAGGTCATTATCATAACCGCCCGGCACAGCTTCAGGTTTAGAGTCCGGGTCAGGCGTCGGTGTTGGTTCCGGATTGGGCTGCGGGTCCGGCGTATTTTTGCCGCTGGTCAGATACCAGTTACCGCTGTTGTTTCCCTGACCACGTCCCAGCGTGTAGTCATAAGCACCTGCAGCTATACGACCGGCCTGAACAAATTCAGCACTGTCGGCGTTACCGTCAACATGAATCAGTTCAATACCATTAAGTGTCTGTGCACCTGTACCGCCGGCATTAGTAACTGCCACACGGGTCTGACCGGATGCATCACCTTTAATCACCAGTTTATCCGTTGCGGCGCTGTCATCTCCCAAAACGGTGTTCATGAGCAGCGTGCCGTTATTACCGGTGTAGTTGCCGCCAACAGTCAGCACATTCCCCGGAGCATCAGCTCTCAGGTCAAGAGTACCGCTGTTGGTCACATTCCCGCTGACACCACCAAAGCCAGTAAGAATACCGTCTTTTGCAATATTGACCTGGCTGCTGGCGAGCATGACAGGGGCATCCGCCTTACCCAGAATCAGTGTGCCTGCATCAATATCAGTCTGCCCGGTCCAGGCAGCACTGTTACCAACAGTCAGTGAACCGATACCAATTTTACGGACATTACCGCCACCACTGACATCATTCGTAAGTTGCCAGTCTGTTGTAGTATCAATGGTTAACAAGCCATTATCAGTAACAACTGAGGTACCCAGGTTTTTCTGTTCAGATACAACAATACCAGCTCCATTTTCTATATTAATGGAACCATTATATTTTTCATTATTGCCGGAAAGAATAGTAGTCCCGGCGACGGCCTGAACAAGCCCATAATCTCCTGAAAATACTCCTGTTGTAATTGATTCTCCACTACTTGATAAATCTGACGTCAGATTAAAATCATTATTGATGTGATTGAGTGTTAAAATTCCCTTATTACGGAATTTTATTTCATTTGCATTAATAATACCGGCTTCAGAGGCAGGTTCTGATACGCCAGAACCAATGATGAGTTCTCCTGAATGATTATTGAAATCATTACCTACAACAATGTATGGTGTTGTAACGGTAGCATTATTATTAACAGTTAGTCTGCCATTGGCATCGTAAAAACCAAGACGAATTGGGTCTGAACCAGAACTTACAGTCAGAGATGTTCCTTTCCCTGATACCAGAACATCGCCATCTGCCTTATATCCCACTTTCAGGGTATTCAGAGTAACAGCAGCACCATCACTGATGGACATATTACCTTTGGCCGTGTTACCTACTACTATATATGGTACAGTCAGATAGCTTTCCGTTCCTGAAACTATAACGCTGCCTTCAGAACCTACGCCTACCTGCATTCTTGGGTCAGTACCAAATGCATTAAAACCGCCCCCATTGGTAATATTTAGTTTACCAGCAATAAGCATATCACCCTGTCCTTTGACACCACTATTATCAAAGGTTAACAGGCTGTTTTTTCCATCAATATTCAGGATTCCACTGCCACTTATAGATAGTTTTGCTGTGCTCACATTTGGTTGAGCAGTGAATTTAATGGTATCTCCATCAGTAAGATTATACTCGCTATTAAATGTATACTGTGTTGTATTCATTTCTCCAGCAGCAATGGAACAAAGTGGAAAAAACATCCCAGACAGAATCATTGTTGAATATAAAGTTGAAAATCTTTTCATTTGAATATTGTGATGTTTCATCAGTACTTTCCATGAAAATATTAAACTTATGATAATTATAACATGTATAAACAATATTAAATTGTTTTACATATTGGCATTATAGCAGAAAAACGCCATCGATCGACAGAAACGATCGATACAAGTTTAATTAATTGATAAAACCAATCAAAACAATTAAGATCGATCGTTTTAGCCGATCTATAAATACTACCCTGAATTCAATGGAGGTCTTTCAGATGACCTTAAATACCTCTCAAGTTTTTTTAATCAGAGCTAACCTGTCGGTCAGAAATTCTTTGTGCGGACGACAAAATGGAACAGATATAATTTATTTTATAACAGCGTAATTATACCCATAGTTATTATTTTGCAAAACTGAAAAATCACATATTTGGAGTTATCTCATGTCCCTAAAGATCTGCCAAACGCCATATAGGAGAGTATGAAAAACCTTGGGGCAGTAGCTATGCTGCCATCGCGGATAACGTCCCTCTACTCTGAGCGTCTGTCATTCAACCGGGATACCAACTGGCGAATTTGTCCTGTAGTTCGTTATTCAGGACGGCAGTTCTGGTCTGTAACAAATAATGCGCCCCCTTTCTACTCCACTGCATATGCTGCTTTTTGGCCATTCGTCGGGCGATCACTTCGTTGATTGTTGACTCTACAAACGCTGTTGAAACTGGCTCACCATACCGACGCATTTCTCCGTAGTTTGGGATCATCATCTGATTATTACGGATGTAGGTATACTGATCCTACCCACGTAATGTGGACACGGCCCTAAGCGAGATTATGGTTTTCAAATTGTTCCGGGCTGAGACCGCCACAGGCACTGTGACGGCGCCAGCGATTGTAATCACACTCGATATAATTAAACACCGTTGCCCGCATTATTTCCCGGCAGCTAAAGCGTTCCCCGTGGATACATTCCACCTTCAGCGAATGAAAGAAGCTTTCCACACAGGCATTGTCATAACAGTAGCCTTTCGCACTCATACTGCCACGCAGGTTGTGTCGCTTCAGCAGCGCCTGATAATCCCCTGAACAGTATTGACCACCACGGTCCGTATGAACAATGACGCTTTCCGGGCGTCTTCTCCGCCACAACGCCATTTGCAGTGCATCACAGGCCAGTTGTGCTGTCATTCGCGGTGGCATCGACCAGACAATGACGGCGCGTGACCACTGGTCGATGACTACTGCGAGATACAACCAGCCCTCATCGGTACGCAAGTACGTGATGTCACCCGCCCACTTCTGGTTCGGGCCGCTGGCGCTGAAGTCCTGCTCCAGCAGATTCTCCAATACGGGCAGGCCATGTGCACGGTAGCTGACCGGGCTGAACTTCCGGCTGGCTTTCGCCCGCAGCCCCTGACGACGCAGGCTGGCGGCAATGGTTTTAATATTGAACTCCGGCAGTTCGTCAGCAAGGCGGGGAGCACCGTATCGCTGCTTTGCCTCAAAGAATGCCTTATGGACAGCGGCATCGCAGGTGAGCCGAAACTGTTGGCGCAGGCTCATCTGGTGACGACGCCTGAGCCAGACATACCAGCCGCTGCGGGCAACCCGAAGTACACGACACATCGCTTTGATGCTGAACTCTGCCCGATGATTTTCGATGAAGACATACTTCATTATTTCAGGCGCTTCGCGAAGTATGTCGCGGCCTTTTGGAGGATGGCCAGTTCCTCAGTCTGCTCCGCCAGTTGTCGTTTAAGGCGGACATTTTCAGCGGCCAGTTAGCTTTCGCGCTCTGACGAACTCATTTGTTGCTGCTGTTTACTGCGCCAGGCATAAAGCTGAGATTCATACAGGCTGAGTTCACGGGCTGCGGCGGCCACACCGATGCGTTCAGCGAGTTTCAGGGCTTCGTTACGAAATTCAGGCGTATGTTGTTTACGGGGCTTCTTGCTGATTGATACTGGTTTTGTCATGAGTCACCTCTGGTTGAGAGTTTACTCACTTAGTCCTGTGTCCACTATTGGTGGGTAAGATCATACATCTCATCCAGCTGTTTTTGCAGGGCTTTCAGGTTTGCATAGTTGAGTTCAGGGTCATCACAGGGCTCCGTTTCCCAAACGGAGCCCAGCTACAACCATCGCAATGGAAGCCTGTGGTGGTTCTCACTTTATGGCCCGTAAGCTGGAAGAATTGGGACATTTCCCAAAGCTGATATCACCACAATTTGTCCGCCCATTCGTTAAAAGCAACAAAAATGATTTCGTCGATGCCGAGGCTATCTGTGAAGCAGCGTCGCGTCCATCAATGCGTTTTGTGCAACCCCGAACGGAATCTCAGCAGGCAATGCGGGCTCTGCATCGTGTTCGAGAATCCCTGGTTCAGGATAAGGTAAAAACAACTAATCAGATGCATGCTTTTTTGCTGGAATTTGGTATCAGCGTTCCACGAGGTTCTGCAGTTATTAGTCGGCTGAGCACTATTCTTGAGGACAATAATTTACCTCTTTATCTCAGCCAGTTATTACTGAAACTACAACAACATTATCACTATCTTGTTGAGCAGATTAAAGAGCTGGAATCCCAGTTGAAACGAAAGCTGGACGAAGATGAAGTAGGTCAGCGTTTACTGAGTATTCCCTGTGTCGGAACACTAACTGCAAGTACTATTTCAACTGAGATTGGCGACGGGAAGCAGTATGCCAGTAGCCGAGACTTTGCCGCCGCAACAGGGTTGGTACCTCGACAATACAGCACGGGGGGGCGGACAACATTGTTGGGCATCAGCAAGCGAGGCAACAAGAAGATACGAACCTTGCTGGTTCAGTGCGCCAGAGTATTTATACAAAAACTGGAACACCAGTCAGGCAGGTTGGCCGACTGGGTCCGGGAGTTACTGTGCCGGAAAAGTAACTTTGTCGTGACTTGCGCTCTGGCAAACAAGCTGGCCAGAATAGCCTGGGCACTAACAACACGGCAGCAAACTTACGAAGCATAGTGAGAGTTATATCAGTTTAAACAATCACTCATCTGGTTTTGCGGATACTGATTATTGATGATACGAACGGCCCACCGGCCTGTTGAGGAACCTGTGAAACGGAAAGGCTCATTGAAGCCGTATATTTTCTTGAGGTTCATCAGGCGCGGAACTCATCGAGGCGCGGGAATAAAATCCCATTCAGACACCGGATAGATTCAAGCAAGCCCACTTATCGTCAAAATCGGTGTTGCAAAAACGGGAGTGACCATAGATTCCGTTTCCCAAACCGCCCCCTTTACGGGAGCATCGCATCGAAATACTTCATTTCTTCTTGGTAGTTTCTTACAAGACAATCACTCACTTCGGCTTTTTCTGCATCGGTTCCTTTTGAATCAATAGTCTCCAATTGACATTTTTTATCGATCATATCTCCCCACGTTTTTTTTAAATCTAAAATCAACTGCTTACGATCATTATTGTTATTGATTTGTGCATCAACAGATTTATTCAGTTTTTCTAATGCCGCTTTTACTTCTTCTGATTTTTTTTGATTAATACTCGCAAGTTGGTTATTTTCTTCTTCAGAAAATGCAGCAAAACTTGCCGCAGAATATAAAGTAAATAAAGCGAATAATATATGTTTAATTTTCATAGAACCTGACTCTTCTTAAAAATCTATCTTGTGGAACATTTGGCCACATAGTTTTATTTGATAATACCGTGCCGAATAAAGACAAATCACCAGAATATGCGTATCGCTGAATTAAAGAACGAGCGTGAGGTGTGTAATCGCCACGATATCTAAGATCTACAAGCACTTCTTTTATTTTTTCCGGGATATCATTCCATGCTTGTTCTGGAGTTGCGTTTGGATTCGGATGATACATCCTAATTGTATCAACTTTCTGACATATTCTTTTTACATCAGCTTCTAACCTATTGTAAGTAATAACAAAAAGATCATATTGCTGTTTTCTCGTTATCTCATAACTACGGATGCTGTTATCTGCTGATTTATAACGATTTTTAGCATCCTGACCAGAAAGACCCTTTGATTCTACAAGCCAATTATTTAACGGTTGGTTTAATTCAATAGAGTCAAAATCTGATGATGGATCATTTTGCTGCCCTAGATCATATCCTCGACCAATTGTCACCCCTGAAACACCGCCAGGCCAATGAATGTGGCGACTGAAATAAAGACTGTCTTTATTATCATTTCCCTCTGCATCAAATGTTAGCTGACCTTTAGGTACAGTTAACCATTTTATATCCATATCATCATCACCGGACATAACATATAAAAACTCAAGCGGATGAAAATGCCATACAGACCGCTGACTGGAGAACGGCGGCACCTTATCCATCCAGTGCGTTGCATCCAGAAATCCCCCGTTAGCCATCTTCACAACCGGGCTTTCATCCCTGGCCTTACATACCGATGACCAGCGTGTATCATCGCGGGTACTGTGCCAGCAGCTGTCGTGTTTCACTATCAGGCGTCGCGCATATTCCGGGATGTTCATCTGATTGGTATGCAGCGCACCAAACAAGTACTGGTCCAGAGATTTATCGGGATACGGGTTTGGCGGTCTTCTGTTTTCAGCGTTGTGAATCAGGCTGTCATAAAACATTTTTGCCTGCGCGAACCGCGGTCCTTTTTCACCGTCAAAGTGCGAGCAGATGCTTTTCAGGGCATCAATGAGCCAGCGTTCATCCAGCGTGCGGGTAAAATCAGTTGTGTGTTCAGCTTCAATACAGTGAAAATTTAGCCCCGCTAAATCGTGCTGACTGAGCTGCTCCACATCGTTCTGGTGTATCCACGTATGCGGACGGATTTGAAAGTATGTGACCCCGGTTTTATCCGTAAACGGGTACGTGGCATCACGTGGGATAATTTTTCCGGCATCAGCTCGGGTAATGGCGCTTATTTGTTCAAATGTACTTTCCTCGCCCTCCCCGTTTCGCAGGTACAGCGGGCGTTTCAGCTTCAGCTTAATGAACTGTTTGCCTGTTTTAATCCCCTTCATGTTTGCCACCACATCTGGCACATGCTTATCGAGACTCAGTAGCTCGATATGGGCTTTATAGTCTGTGGTAATAATTTGCGAATAGTTATCTTCGTCAGCCAGATCCTGAGCGCCGAGGAATCCGACCGCATCTCCTGCTTTCACCATCACTTTCAATGGCACAGGCGGCACCACCACATCATCAAACACGCCGTGATTCAGCGCACTGTGCATCCAGTCAGGCAGACACACGTAACATTGGCCATCAGGTTCCAGATATTCCGGGCGCATCGAGACCCAGAAAAGTTCTCCGGCGGGTTTACCGTCCTGAAGACGTTGCACCAGAGCAAACGGCTCCGGCTGCTGTTCCTGTAAAAACGATTTTTGTTGCAGTACGGCAAGCGTGTCACCCTGCGTCAGTGTTCTGGGGTGGCCGTGTTTGTTTGCCAGTACGTCAGGCGCGATTTCACGGCTGTCATCATGGCAGGAATATTTACGCATCCGTACACCGTGGCCTTTTTGTGTAACCCGGTAAAGCGGGCGTTTCGGAAATTCTGACAATGGCGCGATGTGCATGTAAAGCTGGTACAGCGTCAGCCAGGATGATTCATCCTGCCCGTCTGGCTTGTACACTGATTTTACCAGCACAAAGGTACCGGACTGGCGCAGGGGGCGTTCCTGATAACATTCGATAGCCGCGTAATCGCGGTTAACCCGCCATGCCACCACTTCGCCGTCCATCATGAACTGGAGCGGCACCGATTTTTCAGGTGTTTCCTGATTCAGCACCGAGGCCGGGGACGATGACGTCCCGACATGAATACCTCCGTGCCAGTAACGATTTACGCCAAGTAACCACCAACCGTGGGTGTTTTTGCGGATGTCGGTCAGCAGCTCGTCATAGTTCTTGTAGTCTCGCCCATCGGCTTTCCGTACCGGATAACGTATGTTCATCATCTTTTCTTAGGTGAAATCACATATTTCGATGGATTCTCGCGCGTATTTGTATACAAATCAAACATACAGACAATACATACCTAATGCCCCCGTGGTGGGTACACCAGAAAACAGGGAGCGGAGCGACCTTCGTCTAGCTCTTTTCTTGTTTGTCTCGCCCTGCAAAAGGTTTGATTGTGTGGGTGAAGTGTCTGATCGTCGCAATCAGGGGTTCCAAGCCGGAAACCTAGATTTTTCCGCGACCAGTAACGGCATGGGTTGTCACATAAACGACCGATTGAGTGACACTCACAGAAACAACGATTTCGACACTGAATTCGTCACATAACCCGTCACTTATTCAATGTCATGCAAAGCTGTCTGTGACTCGCTTTATTGACGGAATTTTCTGGGATTCCGGCTTAGACCCCCTGTTCCATTGCTCCCCAAACCCCAATGTAATGTCTTTTTTAGCTAAACAAAATAACAAAATTTTAGCCGCTAAAATCTAATTTCGTTACAGTGTCACGCATTTTATTAGTTTATTTGTTTATTTGTTTGTTAGTTTGTTAGTTTGTTAGTTGTGTATAATGAATGCACAATCACCAGTACAGGAGCAGGTTTATGCGTCCGGCTACATTTGAACCACAGCAGATTATTGAGGCAGGTCTGGCATTACAGGCCGAAGGGCGGAATATTACCGGGTTCGCGCTGCGTAACCGCGTGGGCGGTGGTAATCCCGGGCGACTTAAGCAGGTGTGGGATGAATATCTCTCGTCGCAGGCAGAAGTCACCACTGAGCCGGTGGCCGAGCTGCCTGTTGAAGTGGCCGAAGAGGTTAAGGCCGTATCGTCAGCACTGGCCGAACGTATCAGCCAGTTAGCCGCCGAGTTAAATGATAAGGCCGTTAGAGCCGCCGAACGGCGGGTAGCCGAAGTGACCCGCGCGGCGGGTGAACAGACGGCGCAGGCCGAGCGCGAGCTGGCCGACGCCGCACAAACCGTTGACGATCTGGAAGAAACACTGGATACCCTGCGAGAAGAGCACAGCACCACACTGGCTGCGCTGGACCACAGCCGGGGGAAAGAGCAGGCTCAGGCCGTCGAACTGGCTCAACTGAGAGAACGCCTGGCCGCGACAGAGAAACAGCTTGGTGAGTCAGAGAAGGCCGGAAAAGAGGCCGCAGAGCAGCACCGGCAGCAACAGGCAGACCTGCAAAAGCGGCTTGATGCAGCCGAGAATAAACTGGCCGAAGCCACTACGCGCCATGCGACTGACCTACAGGGCGTCAGGGAGCAGTACGCCGGGGAGGTTAAGGAGCTTAAGGCGCAACATGCCCGGAACGAAAGCGACCTGCAAAGGCGGCTCGATGCAGCCGAGAAAAAGCTGGCCGAGGCCATTACGAACCATGCTATTGAGATTAAGGGTATCAAAGAGCAGCACACTGGCGAAATTAAAGAGCTTGAGGGGCAACATGCCCGGAGCGAAAAAGAACTGCAAAAAGCGCTGGATAAAGCACTTAGAGATGCAACAGATGCGCGGGAAGCAAAGGCGACTTTGACAGGCGAACTTAAGTCTCTGAAATTGCATAACGACCAGTTAGCCGCATTGCTGGCCGGAAAAAATGAACCTGCAGCGGTAAAATCGGAAAATACTAAATAGGCTATATTGAAGGCATTCGGCAGAACGCTCGTTTAACCGAATGCCCGATGTGTGGTTTGTTCAATTTTGCAGTTAATGCTAATGTACGCATACATTAGCATTAACTAGGGTGGCGAACGTTGAGAAACGAAAGAGGCTATGCGACTGTTTATAGGAGGCCGCTGTTACAGGGGCTCCGTGGGAATTTCTGCGACAGTACACGGTAACAAAATCTGGCTCATTGAAATTCAATGCGTTAGCCATTCCTAACCAAAACATTCGGGGTTACTGAATCTGAAATGTACGGAAAACGTCAAAAGTCAGTTTGTCGTACTATTCAACTATCCGACAGTGTTTTCCGTATATGAAAACACCGTGATGGGGGATGAATATTCCACCAGTCAGCCTCTGAACGAAAAACAAGTGATTTCCGTCAGGGAGAAATCGCTTAGCGGGTGTTATCGCAGAAATGCCCACGGAACCCCTTTAAGGATGAATATAATATATTATTTGAGCAACATAATAATATACTTAAATCAGACCTGTATCAAATCTCATTCACCGTCATCAAGAGAGTTTACATAATCGGCTATGACATCCCCATGACATGCATACGGCTTGCAATGACAAGCGATAATCTTTCCCTTAAGCGATAGAGCGTTTTTTTCAATATTATCAAAGGGTTTTAAAAATCCTTTGTCAAAATCATACTTAAATTTTCTTATTACTTCATCTCTATCGCCGTCTACACCTATTTGATATGGATTCCCCCATATAGTGCCTCTACCTATATATACATCAAATTTATCGCCCTTATCTTTATTGACAACTAATGTCAGACTTACAAGCACAACTTTTACTTTAGCATTTTTAGTTAGTTTAAAATCGCCTATATCTTGACGTTTATCTCTAAAAATAATCGCATATTCAGCGTCTTCCGCAGAACTCACCTCACGAGTGCTGAGGTGCTTATCTTCTGCAAAATTTTTTATGAGACCCCTTGAATCAGAGATGAAAATTATTTCTGATATGTTTATATTTTTGGTTAAAAAGTTTAATTTTCTTTGGAATTTCCCAAAGCAATTGAACTCTTTGCTATATTCTAAAAAAAGTACACTCATAATATATGGTTAATGTTAGTTTTTTGGTTTGACCATTGTTGTTTTAGATACTCTGCCAAAAGCCTTCTGTGGCAATGATGGGGCTTATCTTCGCTGCAAAGAAGGCATCCATTATCTACATCGATACTAGACAGTTTTGATGATATAAGTCTCTGTTCCATAAGATTTAAGTATTCTATTGAATACTGTTCCCAGGTTATTTTTTTATCTTTATAATCGTCTAGGATTTTCTTTGTTGGAGCTAATTCTGATCTGTATACATAATCTATATCACATATCTTTTTTAATAAAAATTCAAGATCTTTTGCTTTTGCGAAACCGGATAACTGTGAGTGGTTATTCAATCTTGTGTCTATTATGCGAATGACGCCATTTTTCTTTAATGCATTAAAGAAATGCTCAGCTGTTTTTTTTGTAAAACCAATTGTATGTATTTTGACATTTTTCATTTAAAATATCCCGGCTACTACTTTATATAAGCTTCCATTAAGTGGCTCGGCTAGACTGATAGTTAGATAGGAGACACCATCAAGTTCTTTTTCCTCTCCATTATTCAACTTATTATCTTCCTCTCTGAAATAATTTTGTATTCCCATATCTGTAGTTGTCAGTAAGTATTCATCAGAATTATAGCTAAATCTTATCCTTAGTTTATCAGTACCATACTCGTTCTGCATCTGTATTATCACCGTATCATCAGGTTTGATCAAATAGAGTGAATTGTTAACTACTCTCTGCCCAATGATGATTTTGTCATTTATACCATAGTTACTGCTTGTTCCTGTCCCCCATAGAGTTGCAGGCGTGTCCACATAATCATCTAATTCATCAGCGGCACAATGTCCATTCACAGTAAAGATCTCGCTTTCATCAATGATGTAGTTCTCTGTTTGATGTCCTTGAGGGGCGTGCTTAATGGTTGTTGCTTGGAAAAAATCGAGGGGTTGGATTGCATTTCCATGATGGAATATGGCGTTATTACTAGGGTTTGCTGTTATTGTTCTTACCCATTGATTATTATTGTTTTTTCCTGCAATACAAAAACCTCCATTTTTCCAAGATTTAGCAAGACAAAGTAGTTGATGAACTGTTCTCATTTTCTTCCCTTACATTTTTCCATTAGAAGCCGCTAGGCGAAGCATTAATTATTGTTACATATATCAGATCCATCCTATTTATCAATCCATGTGTAACTAAATCTTACATGCTTTTTGATTAGTTTGTTATCAATGGCCTCCATGCATACATTTTAGGATATTATTATATAAATATTTACTGATGATGGCACTTGGATTGTAATCGGCTCGCCAGAACCGTAACGTTGATTGCTGATTTTACTGGATGCCGCGTCAGCGGCATGTAAGGCGGTACGCTGTGGTCACACGGTGGGCCTGCTTTACATGTCCTGGGGCCCGGCGTTCACTGGTGTTTATGGCGGGGAACTGAACCACCGGACGGGTGGAAACATGTGTATTCCTGTGTGCCCCTGTGTAATCCGGTGGATTTGTGTGCGCCCGGAGGGTTAAGGCTAATGTACGTGTACACTAGCCTTAACTGCGCAGTGTTCTTCTGGATGCCCTGATTCTCTCCTGATACAGACGCTTTACCCGTTCAATTTCGTTCAGCGTTGCCGCCCAGTGCCGCCCTGCCGCATAACGATATCTGGCAGCCATTTTTTCCACGGCCTCCGGGGCACTGTCGTCGCTGCGGTGCTGCCGCCCCTTATCCCCGAATAATTCCACAATCATCCACTGGCTCCCCGTTCTGCCAAACAACGCATTGCACAACCGTTTAACGGTCAGTGGCGTTAAATCCGGGTCAGGGTCACATGCTACAGTGGCAAAAATAAAGTGCAGCATTTCCGAGGTTTTGTAACGCTTCACCGCTGCCGCCAGACGTGCACCACGTTGCGGGGCCTCCCAGCGGTCATCGCTGTATCGACTCAGTTCGGAAAGGAAATCCCTTTCAAGATTTTCAGCGGTGTAACTCCTGCCATCGAGAAACATACTCATGGCTTTTCTGGTTTTATCTCTCATGTTTCACACCCTTGTTAATGCTAATGTACGCATACATTAGCATTAACGTGTTCTCACAGCCAGCGTGGGGGATTTGTGTGTGGTTGTGGCAAGGTGATTAAGGCTAATGTATGCGTACATTAGCCTTATGGCTGTTTTTCCGTCCTCGTTCGTCTGAGGTGTCGGGGCTGTGCCCTGACCAGGCATTTTGTAGTACAGCCGGCATCGGTGGCGGTGCTACAAAACATATCCTGTCCCGTCGATGGGGCAGGATATCACGTCCGTCCGTTGTCATCGTCCGGGGTGCAGGGGTGGCACTCCTGCCAGGCGTTTTGCTGAACGGCCATCACCGATGGCGGTTCAACAAAACATATCCTGCCCTTACCGCCACGCCGTCTGATAACATCATGCCGTTATCATCATCACCATGATAACAAGCATCCATATAACCACGCCGTTAAATTACCGGAGAGCCGTTTCCGTCAGATCCGACTTTCCTGAATATCACAACTTTCCGGAAGTGTACCACGCTGAGGAAATCATCATATCGCTGTTTTCCGCCCCTGCGCGACGCATCACAGGTCAGGGAGATGACACAACATATAGTGTCATTAATAGCTGAATTCAGCACTACATGTTGTGCTGACGGGAGATGGCGCTGTGCGGCGGGAGAGGAAGATCCTGAACTGCCGGAAACCGGATCTGCGTTGCAGAAAATAAAGAAAACAAGGATATGAATAGCATATCCATATGGCTGACATCTGCATATGCTACAACTATACATATGCTTTACATCAGCATATACTAAACATATGTATAAAGACCATTCGGTCAGGAGGAAAATATGAGAACTGTGTCTATTTTTAAAAACGGCAATAACCGTGCTATCCGTCTGCCTCGAGAACTGGATTTTGAGGGGGTAAGCGAACTCGAAATAATCCGGGAAGGAAACAGCATTATCCTGCGTCCTGTCCGGCCTACCTGGAGCTCATTCCTAGATCTCGAAAAGGCCGATCCGGACTTTATGGCGGAGCGTGAGGACGTTGTCTGCGACGAAGGACGATTTAACCTGTGAACAAGATCTATATGCTCGACACGAACATCTGCTCGTTCATCATGCGCGAGCAGCCTGAAGCTGTGCTTAAGCACCTGGAGCAGGCGGTGCTGCGCGGTCACCGTATCGTGGTCTCAGCCATCACCTACTCCGAGATGCGCTTCGGCGCCACCGGTCCAAAAGCATCGCCACGCCACGTGCAGCTGGTTGACGCGTTCTGCGCCCGTCTCGATGCCATCCTGCCTTGGGATCGCGCTGCAGTGGATGCAACCACGGAGGTTAAGATGGCGCTGCGCCTCGCCGGCACGCCGATCGCTCCGAACGACACAGCGATCGCTGGGCACGCCATCGTCGCCGGGGCAATACTGGTGACGAATAATGTGAGAGAGTTTGAGCGGGTGCCGGGACTGGTACTCGAAGACTGGGTAAAATAATTACAGGTTTCAATTAGGGAATATTTAACGAATGAGTGAACTGAAAATCGATAATCCGGCGCAACGTTTGCTGGATATTCTGGAGACAGGAAAGACGCTCCCGGATGCCAGGAATTGTCGTAAGGCCTGGATTGAGCTTCTTAATGTTGAGGAAAATAATGAGCAACATCTTTTGTCCCGCCTGGCCAAAGTTATGGAATTGCCTGACCGAATATTACAGGTCAGGAGAGATCATTTTTCAACACTCCGGGGGAACTCTACCCACTGGAAAACCTGTGTTGATAACGCTTTTGTTTCACAAAGCCTGAACAGTAGCTGGCTGTCATTCAACCAGCATATCGATTCCAGAACAATATCTGAACTAAGCATGCTGTCCGATCTGTTTGAAACACGTGGAGCACATGCAGCTATCAATGCCAATGAGACAGAAGCCCTGCTGGTCAAAATTATTGAATTACGTGGTGACATTCGCAGCTCAGAACTTTCCAGCGCCATGAAAACCATGCTCTTAAGGCAGCTTTCACAACTGCAGGAGGCGCTTGAGTCATACAGCATTTCAGGAATCGAACCCGTCATGGATGCCGTTCAGTCCACTCTGGGACTTGCCGTCATTGACCCTGAGTATAAAGAAGAAATCAAATCAGGTTCAGGAAGCCAATTTGGTGACAGAATTTCCTCTCTGCTTGGTGATATTGCAAATGTTGTGACAGTAGCCGGTGCATTGCCCTCACTTCCTGCAGCAATTCAAACTGCACTCAGCCTACTCAGTAAATAATTTCTGCCTCTGACGCCCTGCATTAAGGGCGTTCCTGATAATCAGTACTTCCAGCTTTCAGGGTTTTCGGATCTGCAAAAACAAACATGAACAAAAAAATACACAATCGTATACATTTTTAAAAAAAGTATGCTTCGCAGTATTTAATGCATCACCTTTCCGGAATAGAGTCTACTCAATATAAATATGCACCCAAAGAAGAAAAGGTGAACGCGATGAGCGATAAGGAACGCAATCCAGTAAATGCAGCGTAACGTACACGCTGCGGAATATTCCGGCTGAACTTGACCGGGTGATCTCCGATCTGGCGATCTCTGCCGGTAAGCCCAAGGCGACATTTCTGAAGGAGTTTCTGGAGTCCAGCTTCCACGACGTGATTGATCTGTTTTCCCTCCGCAGTCCCCTGGTGGCCACGCTCGATGACGTGCTGGCCAGTGAGCTGGGCGCGCAAGTCATGACCCAGCGTTACGGGAGCCATTTTGTCACCCGCTGGAACCGGGAGTACCAGAACCTCCTGGGGATCTCGACGGAAGAGGAACTGCGCCGTATGTTGCTGAACAACACCCCCTATCTGCGGACACGTGCCGTCCAGGTGCTGAAAGGCTGGTCTGCCATTCCCCGGGGGATCTCCCTGACTTTCGCCCTGTTCGCGGAGCTTGCTGGCCGGAACAGGGCGACCATCGACCAGGCCTGGACCAGCATTTTTTACTCACAGCTGCCCGAGGCCAGACACCGTTTTTACCGGGATATCGATACCATCCGTGCCCTGAAGAAACAGCATGCCGTTGCGGATACAGCCAGACCAGGGATGACATCACCGTGCGCATTTGCCGCCCGGATGACTACGGCCATGGTGCCTGGCGGGTGCTGCTGGTTCTGGATGAAAGTGTCATTACCCAGACCTGGAACATCCCGTTCCCTGAGCTTGACGGACGTCGCTTTACCACTGACCCGGGCTATGACGCCCTGATCAGCACCGCACCCGACAGCTGGGATAAGGCCTTCTGTTTTGTGGACGGGATTTGTGAGCTGCACCTTTACAGCAATGGCGTGGCAGAAGAGCAGAATCCCACCCCACTGCCGGCCGTCGCTGAGGCGCTGATCAACGCGGTGGTGCACGAACTACTTTAACGGATCCGGGTGTACGGGCACAACTGCATCAACAGGAGACATGATGAAAGGTCGGCAGAGCCGCTATGTTACCGGCGGGGAGAGTTTCGCGGAGATTGCCCGTCGCCCGGGAGGGACGGTGGTGATGCTCTGCCTGAACCCCGGGCTTGAGGAGGCGCTGCGGGAGGCATCCAAATCCCTCAAGTCGGCCTTCAGCCGGAACGGCGGAAGGGCCGTTTGCCGGTCGCAGGCAGGGAACCGCCACACATCTGTTTGTGGCGGTGCTCTGAGGGGGCAGGGGGCAAAAACCTGAAAAACGCATTTGCCTGGCTGCCCCTCCCCAGGACAAAATAAGCTCACCTGGTACGGGGTAAACAGCACTTTTTGTTAAAAGCGAACTGGCAATATTTTGTTATAGTGAGAGAATTGGTGCTAATAAGCTTTACAAAGTGCTGTATTGCCGATAAGATAATTCCACAGCATCCTGTCGTCCGTGCTATTCCCCCGAAAAGAAACATTTCTCTCCAGAACTGACACCCGTCATTCCGGTGTGGATTTTTTTGGATTTTTCAGGAATCAGGCAGGACGAGATTAAATCAGTTCACCCAACCAGGAGGAAGCAAATGAACACATCATAGCAGGACCAGGAAGCATCATATTCCGTACGGTATCAGCAGCATTCACGTCACGTGAGGCGCAGGATGCCTTTTGACTTAAACATGAGGTTATTGAGATGATCAAGCTAAATACATTTGATTTTTCAACTAATTACCCAGGAGGGAACTATGAAAAATTTGTCCGACATCGTGGGAATGTTCGCATTCCCGTTCCAGACTGAAATCGCTTTTGTAGCAGCGATTTACCCCACCGCTAAAAACCTTACCGTCAGTACCCGAGGGCTCATCGGTCAGAAGCAACACTGGAGCGCATGGCTCTGCGTCATGCTTCTTATGGTTTACGTGGGATTTGCTGCTGCGGTAGTCTGGGCTGTAGTGCCCTGGCTTAAGGGCTTTATTGTGTCGAAATTTGCCGTTTCGGCACTGTGGGCCACGCCAGTAAAAGGTGCGCTTCTCTGGGGTGTCGGTAAGATGGTTGCAGCCATCCGCCGAAAAATTACTCCAAGCAACTAGGAGAAGCAAACCTACCTGAATCTAGGGTGAATGTCAACAGATATTCATCCTCACCTCCCGGCGGTGGTCCCTGTGACCGCTGCCGCTTTCGCGTGGGTGCTTCACGGCAAAATCATCGTTGCCGGGATGGCCCGCAGGAACGGACATCGGCATTTTGCGGCACTGCGCTGACCGGAAGTTGCCCTAAAATGTAAACCGCGGCCCGGTCCGGTAACGATCATCTGCAGCCAGCATTCTTTCAGCCAGAGAAAAATCGTTTTCACCGCAGAACACGTACTGTTCCGCATACTCCACCTGCAGCGCGTTATAATGCATCACATTTTCTGCAGAAAGTGGCATAAGAAGATAGTCCGTATGCCTGTTGACATGCTCGAGCATTTCAAACGGGCGCATGTGACGCGGGATTAGGTCCGGCGCTCTGGCAATAAGATGAAGGAGATGCTGCTTTTCACGAACTTTCTGTTCACGGATGGAAGGGCAATACATGGCCAGCATCAGCGTCGATGACAGGGGCAGATAGATTTGTATGCCGGGCACGGCTAGGCCGATATTACCGTACACACCGAAGTCATTGCGGTTCTCCAGTACCACCGGATTGTCTGACACATAGAACGGATGTTCTGGCCTGGTTTCCAGGAGGTACCAGTCCTTACTTAGCAGGTGTTTAATATGCGACACCTGCTGGACAAGCTGCCGCAGAAAAATGTCTCTGGTATCGCCCCCGGGCGATAAACCCAGAGTTTCTCCTGCCTGCTCCTCAGTCGCGCCCATTGCCGCCAGCTTATCAGTCAGCACCGAAATCATGCCTGAGATACGTTCCAGCTCACCGAAGGTACGTGCGCGCTGCACGGCAACAAACACGGCCAGCTTGTAGCGGTCATCTTCAGTCAGCCGGCGAATGTCCTTATGCTCCAGTAGGCCGGCAATGACCGGTGCCGCGTCATGTTCGTAAATCCCCAACAACGGTTCAAGACTGAATCGTTGAGGGTGATTATCGAGGTTGTAGAACGTATTCCGGACGGTGGCGTCATCCGGCGTGGTGGCATAAGCACGCCCGGCAGCCTTATCAAAGGCGTGTAAACGCTGGCGTTTTCCCTTTACCGGCTTGCTGAAGTGCTTCAGTAAAAAACGGGGGACTGTGTGCTGCCTGACAACGTCGGTCCGCAGGTTTAATGGTTCGGTCATGGAAATTATCATCCTTGATGGACTGGTACTGTAGATTCACCGTGGACCAGCGAATCTATTATGTGGTGAGCAGAACATTAACACATCAATGTAACGCCGTAATCATTGAGTCTTTGCCGGGGACGCTTGACATCTCCGAAAGAATTATATCGTGAGTCTTAAGGGGAATCGCTTGCTTCCGGTTAAATGAGTTTTCGGATCTACGGAGCAGGACCGGCACGGTTAATGAAAAAGGCATAAAGAGACAGCAGAAACGAAAAGAAAAGAATATGAATGGTTATCAGAAATGTCTGTTGCCGTTTGAACATTTCCAGGATAGTTTACATAAAACCGTTACAAAACGGTTTTATGTAAACAGACTAATCCATGTAGCAGGATTTCAATCAATGAACGCAAAATCATCACCTGAACGCGGCAGGCTAAATCGCGAAATCGCTCAGAAAAGCGGATTCACTGAAATCAAACTGATCGCGCGCTCAGATCAGGATATCCAGGAGATTGAGGAAATGAGAGACATACAGCTTAAGCGTTTTATCGAACAACAGCCGGCGAATGCCGAGCTTTCCCCGCCGGTACGCAGGGCAGTCCTGGAGGCACTGGGGTTAAAAGGTTCCCCCCAGTATGTCACCACTCACGGTGCCATGAGCCATATCATCACCACCATGATGAACTATGGTATGACTGCGCAGGTGGTACCGGCCGTCCGGATCTACAGCGCCTGTTTCCCGACCAGCCTCAGCTATGTGCTGAAATCCTTCCCGGGCAAGGTGCATAACTACCTGTGCCGGCATGGAAATGCCTCTTCAGTGGTGGCCTGGACCGAGCGGAACCCAGACTGGGGCGATCGCATCATTGCCAGCGTCCTTGATGGTACATTCGATGGCGTTCTGTACCAGATGCGCACCGCCGTCGGGGCCATGACGCTGAATCAGCCAGTCCTGGCCATGCTTCGCCGTCTGAAAGACGATGCCCGCGGGATTAATGCCGGCGCGCAGGAACAGGCACAGCAGATCCTCGACAAGGCTCCGGAGACGCTTATCCAGTCACCCCGCCAGTGGGATGCCGACTGCAACGCCCTGCGCGCGTTTATTCTGTATTTCCTGCTCGCTGATCTTGAAAAACGCTACGGCGATATGGCGTGTGGTGAACGCACCTTTGAGATCCCGTTCTACGAGTGGCAACGTGAAGTCGCTGAAATGCCGGCGACCGGTGTTGTGTCGTTTAAGGAAGACTCCGAACTGGCTGAAGAGTATGACTACGGGCTGTGCATTGGCTGGCGATATGACCAGTGGGAGCAGTTTTTCTACCAGGCCGCACTCGGGGCAGTTTATCTGCTGAACCCCCGCGTCGCCCCCGTGGGTACGCTGAAAACCTCGGCTCTTGAACCAGGTATGGCCATCCGTTACGCAGAGGAAATGCTGGAGAAATACCTGCCGTATACCGGACGTGCTTTAGTGGACAGTCCGGTCGGGACGGGCAATATGTTTGATCGTGCCTACCATGCTGCACGCAAGCTTCCGGATAACCTTCTGCGCCAGGTTCGCGAAGAATTTGGCAGCTTCGGTACCATCACTGATCCGGTGCGGTTTGCAGACATGACATCTGACTTCCTCACTCCGGATGAGGCCCGCCTGCTCAGCAGTGATTTCCTTCACCGCTAAGACCGTTACCCTTTCTCACGATAAAAGCCCGAAGGTTTTTTTCGACCAGGAGTGATTGATATGCAAACCCTTGAATTAGAAGCATCCCTGTCAGATGGTGCGAAAAAGAAGATACAGGAAGGTAGCTGGCGGTTTATTGGTGCAACGGTGCAGGACACGACCACCGGTAAAATTGTCGCTAACCTGAAGACCGTTGAAAAGAAAGCGGATACCGGTTATACCCCCGCCTTATTTGTGGCGTTACAGAATGAAATATGTATTTCACAGCAGCTGATATCAGCACAGATCAGAGATGAATTCCGGAGTCTCAAGGCCTCAACTGCGGAGGGGATCAGTCAGATTGCGGAGAAAGTCGATTTCCAGACAGAGATCACCCTCGGGCAACTGATCGGGGAAATTAACCATTTCTTCCTTCAGTATGACCACCTGAAAAGCGGGGAGTTAAAGAGGGCAGAAACGATACTTCATACTGGCGGGGTGCTGGCGGCCAGACTGGCAGGTATGACCGATGTGCTGATCAGGGACTACCTTGGAAACGTCAGAGTAACGCTGTCCAGCGGTACGATCAGCTACAAGCAGTATCAGGCACTGGCCCCTGATAGCTATGAACGACGCTGGTGCAAGGTCACAGATCTGACCTATCCGGACCTTCTGACCACACAGGTGAAGCGGTTTATTCCTGCGCTGACTGAAATCATAAACCGCCTGAACATTATTTCAGTCTGCTTTTACCACGAACTGTACATGGGCTATCAGGATAGCCTGAGCGCACTGCGTGCACATTTAAAACAATTGCTCGATCAGCTCGTTAATGGCGTTCCGGTAGATAATGGGGCATTCGACGATTATGCTCAGCGTGTCTTTGGTAAGAACAACCAGGGGCGCTGGCTCCATGATAATGAAGCTGACCGACTGGCGGAACATTATGAAACGTTTTCCAGAAATAATCTGGGTGCGCGAAATTTTCACCCGACATCGCACAGGCCCTCTGACATGGCTCTGATCCGCAGCGTCAGGGAGGTACTTAACATGATCGACAGTATTGATAACCTTCTGCTCCGAGCTGAAGATCTGGAGAATGGTTCCCTCCTTGATACCGAATCTGTCGCGCTGTTACGTGAAAATACATTTCCACTCCGGCAGAACAGACTTTTGCTACCAGACAATAAATAAGCTGCCGTTAAGACACCGCCAACCAGCGCGACACCCGCGCCAGCAACCAGAGAACAGACAAAAGAGCCGCTTCAGCGGCTTTTTGTTTTCCGGATTAGCCGGAAACCGGATCTGCGCGGCAGAAAAGACGCAAATAATATGATAATAAACAATATACATAAAATCATATCTGATATTATTAGCAATCAATAACACACAAATCATGCATAATATGATTTTTACCTGTCAGAACATTATCAGATGGAGCGTGCAGGATGGATCAGGAAATGACGTTTTCACTCAGCTATGAACAACTGACCCGGTTTGCGGAACGACGCATCCGGGAACGCAATCTGGACAGCCAGGGCGCGATTTATCTCTGCGAGTCAGCCAAAGCCGGAGCCGTGCTGATCTTCTGGCATGAACTGGCCATAAATGGCTATGCCTCAATGAATGCCATAAAGAGACAGGGGCTCATTGACGCCGACTTTCAGCGCCTCAGAAAGCTCATCTGGCCGGAGGATGACAGGTAATGACCCAGAGCCGCCGACCGTCGCCACTGCAGCGGAGAGTGCTGATTGTGCTGGCTGCCCTTGATGAAAAACGGCCGGGACCCGTGCTGACGCGGGACATAGAACGGGTGCTGGAGCGAAGCGGGGAAGCCCCGGTCTACGGGCCAAACCTGCGCGCCTCCTGCCGTCGTCTGGAGGATGCCGGCTGGCTGCGTACCCTGCGCGCTCCGAACCTGCAGCTGGCAGTGGAGCTGACGGACGCCGGCCGGGCCGTGGCACAGCCTCTGCTGCTGGCAGAACAGGACCGCCTCCGGGCAGAACAGCGTGCGGCAGAAGTCGTCGTACTGCCGCTGGTCCCGGCAGCAGGTCTGCCCGCAGACGGCACTTCTGCCACTGATCTGGCGGTGCAGCTGAACGGCATAACGTATCAGGCCTGCCGTGGGGATTTTGTGGTGCGTCTCGACGGCAGCACCTGCCTGCAGTTATGGAATAAAGAAGGCAGAGTGGTACGCCGGGAGGGCGATCCGCTGGAAGTGGCGCAGTGGCTGCAGGCCTGTCACGATGCAGGAATGGAGGTTCGTGTGCAGGTTAATGAAAGCATCACCTCATAAAAACATGCCTGCACGGTTTACACATCATCCCATGGTGGCAGCCGATTAACTTTCCAGCGCCACCAGTGGAAAGAGGCCATGCACAGTCCGAACAAAAAACCACTCGTGATACTTATAATAATGGCCTCACCTGCTACCATTCCTGACGGCCCCCAGTAGATAAACCACATTGCACATCCCCAGGAAATGCCCCATAAGCCCCCCATCAGCACCGTTACCTGCCAGAACGGCATAAAGGGTAATGGCGGAAGCCGGATACCCAGCCGCCAGAGAATACGCAGAAGAGGAGGGGCATAATTGCTCCGCCACATCTTTTTGCTGTCCATCAGGGCAATGGCCCGGGCTTTTTTCTGCTCAAAGGCCACAGGAGCACCTCCGTTCCATGATGTAAACGTGACACAGCTTATTATTATCATGCTGTGATTATGTTGTCATGCATCGGTACACTGACAAAAGAAAGGGAGAACAGGAGGCTGGCTGATGAACAGGAAATTATTATCTTAATCCGCGTAAGCGGGCCGTGAGGGCCGCTTATGAACGTGTATGACAGAGTTGCATTTATACAATGTCCGGCAGGCCATAGAAGGGGCGAAAGAAAATACCTGGGCGAAGCCGCTGAACATCATTCTGGCGACTTCAATAAAGGTACTTGCTCGCGCTCTGTCATTTTCTGAAACTCTTCATGCTGCATTTTGATTTTCCTTCTAAGATCATAACTCGCATACCTGTTCTTTTTATGTATATCTATATCTATTTTTGTGACGAGTTCAAACCACAATGTTCGTACTCCCCATGCAGCGTTATGAAACATTTCCGCAACGGCTATAGAGTCTGTATTAACTGCTTCAGTCATGTAGTCGCTAATACGTTCAGCGGTAATTTTCGTTATTTCATCGTAATTCATTTTATCTCCTACAAGATTATTTAATGGAATGCAAAATATCTGGCCTGATAATAATGTTCCAGAATTAATATCTGCAGGCTATGTTAAGTTTCCCCCCCACACAATCTACCTGTTTTCTCGTGTGTGCCACAGGCGCAATACATAAATAGTCTGGCCATTAAGTTCGTAACGGATTTCGTACTCGCCAGCAAAAATCCGTCTGACCTCCCTGGGTTCAAACTGAAACAACTGTTCTCCCATACGTGGATGAGTTAACAGAATGACCGGCGCCTGTGTCAGGGACTGCACCGTTCTGGCGGCAGCAGGTTTACTGGCCAGTACCAGAAAATCATATAACCGCGCCAAATCAGAAAGTGCCTTACTGGTCCACTTCAGTTCCATCAGCGAGGCACCAGTAACGGATTGTCAGTATTGAGGCTGTCTGCCCAGGCCTGTACAGCCTGATGGTCGATAACCTGTCCGGATGTCACATCGTCCAGGGCTTGCAGCGTCAGGCGATTACGCTCCTCCTCCTGGGCAAGCCATGCAGAAAGCGCCTGTTTGATAATCCAGCCCCGGGAGCGTTCCAGTCTGGCGGCCATCTGGTCGATTTTATCAGCCATAGGTAATGGCACATGCGCGGTAATGACTTTTGTTGCTTGTGCGGTATTGTTTTTCATTTGCATATCCGATTAGTTGTTAATCATATTTAATCATAGTAATTACTTTCAGACGGAACAAGGCAAATAATGCGCGTCAACGCATGTAAGGCGGCACACAGTGGTTTCATATGGTGCTAAAAGCCCGGCGCAAGCCGGTAGTTCGTCCGGATATCACCAGCCCCTCTTCAGCCCTGCGAGGCCATGCGCCCTGTCAGCGATGAAAAATGACTCTGTGCGCGATCGGAAAAGTTTTACCCGCAGGCGGGGCCGCTTACGAGCGTGTATGAGGTCAGTTTGGATATTGGAAATTATTGTACGTTTAACGCACCAAAGTTAATGCTAACGTATGCATACATTAGCATTAATAATGCAGGTAAAGAATAATAATGGCAGTCAATCCTCTTCTTTTTTGAATGTCTTAACTTTCGTCTGATAAAGCCGCTTTACCCGTTCAATTTCTGCCAGCGTTGCGGACCAGTGTAGTCTGGCGGCATGACGATATCTGGCTGCCATTTTTTCCACCGCCTCCGGATTACTGTCCGCGCTGCGGTGCTGACGTCCCTTCTCCCCAAAAACTTCAACAACCAGCCACTGGCTTCCGGTTCTGCCGAACAATGCCTTGCACAAACGTCTCACAGTCAGTGGGGTTAAATCTGGATCTGGATCGTAGGCAATGGTAGCAAAAATAAAGCGCAGCATTTCTGATGTCTTGTAACGCTTTACGCTGGCAGCCAGGCGTGAGGCGCGTTGCGGTGCTTCCCAGCGATCGTTACTGTAATTAGCCACTTCAGCCAGATAATCCTTTTCAAGATTTTCAGCTGTGTAGCACCTGCCGCCTAAAAAAAGCCGCATGGCCTCCCTGGTTTTATCTCTCACATATCATTCCTCATTAATGTTAATGTACGCATACATTAGCATTAACATCTGACAGCAACAAGACGACGGAGATACGTCTGGATAACATAAATGATTGCGGTATACAGGCCAGGCGGTCAGGTTCTCAGGCGTGCCTGTTCCTGCAGCAGTTCCAGATGATATGCAGTAATAGCGTTTACCACTCCTGCCGTCATCCGTGCGTCGGCGATCGCTGAGTGTGCCTGCCCTTCCCTGGTCAGTCCGGCCTAGCTGAACAGCACTGGCCAGTGAAATCGTGCCGTAGCCGTAGCGGTTGGTGGCCCCATAATATCCTGCAGCCAGCTCCATCGCACAATATACCGTCATTTCTTCCAGCCAGTCAGCCGGATCGCTATGTGCGGCAGCAGTCTGTTTCAGAACGCGGATGTCGAACCAACCCCAATTATGGAAGTAGGGCGTGTAAACAAAACGCTATATCTCCTCAATTATATTGATGATGAAGATTATCGTCGGCGGATCCTGACGCAGCTCAATCGAGGAGAAGGTCGCCACGCTGTGGCTCGTGCGATTTGTTACGGACAACGCGTAGAGATCAGAAAGCGTTATCGTGAAGGGCAGGAAGATCAACTGGGGGCTCTGGGCCTGGTTACTAATGCAGTGGTTCTGTGGAACACGCTCTATATGCAGGAAGTGTTGAGCTGGATGCGCCGTAATGGAAAAGAAATTATAGATGAAGATATCACTCGGCTATCTCCCCTGATGCACGGGCATATCAATATGTTGGGCCATTATACATTCACACTGCCAGAGGGTATTTTAAAAGGAGAGCTGAGAGCTCTAAATTTAAATATAAACAACGAATTATCTCCTTAACGTACGTTTTCGTTCCATTGGCCCGTGCGCTGTGAAAAGTCGCACTTATCTTGCAGGTGAAAGTCCTGCTCCGGAAGGCGCAGCCAGCGCCACCGGATAGCGAGTCTTGCGCTTTCCCGGGTAACCTAGAAGGTGAAGCGTAGACAGCGAAGTATTCGAGCCGAAACCAAATGGTGAACGTGATACCCCCGAAATGGAAGCGATTGTGGAAGCCGACAGATGGTTCAACTGGCAGGCAACAGGTTTCCGGAGGCCACACTGGCGATATGCCAAAGGAAACCAACCACCGGGGGCACAGGCGTCAGCGAGTTTACAGAGATAAGTGACGGAACACAGGAGATCCGGAAATTTCCCGAAGGAACAGGGTATCTGCGGCACAAGTGCCAAACACAAGGCCGCAAAGACGAATTTCCGGAAGCCGGAGTCAGCCATAGTAGCGATGAAGCGGGTAATGACCGTGGAGCGAAGGACTGGCAGACAGATCGAGCGTAAGAGAGAAACAATGACCGTACTCAGCAACGACGGACAATCATGGTTAACGAAACTTGAGCGCATAGGTGAGAAATCAGCCTGTGACAGGTCGGTCGTGTTCAACAATCTCGGACATATCATCGACCAAAACATGTTGAAAGAACAATTCCGGCATCTGGATGGGAATAAGGCTGTTGGTATTGACCGTGTGACAAAAGCTAACTGGGGTGAACAACTGGATGAGAATATCAGCGGCTTACTCCAGCGCTTACGCCGGGGCACGTATTGCCCCAGCCCGGCGAGAATCACAGAAATTCCAAAGGAAGACGGTAGCAGCAGGCCGCTCGCCATATCCTGTGTGGAAGATAAGGTGGTACAGCTTGCTGTAAGCACCATCCTCAGCAGAATATATGAGCCATTGTTTCTGCCCTGTTCTTACGGGTTCAGACCGGGTTTAAACTGTCATATGGCATTACGGGCTCTGCAACAGCAGACGTTTCGCAACTGGAACGGTGCAATTGTGGAGATTGACATCACCATGTGATTGATGAATGGTTTGCTGAAGTCAGCCGTTCGCATATCAGGGGGAAGGCAGACATGGTCAGATATGCAGACGATATGGTATTTACCTTCGAGTACCAGCATGAGGCGAAACGCTTCTACAGCGCACTGCCGAAAAGACTGGGCCGGTTTGGCCTCGAGCTTCACGAAGACAAATCACAGCTGCTTGCTGCGGGTCACGTGGCGGCGATGAGGGCAAATCAGAGAGGAGAACGTCTTCAGACGTTCAATTTTCTGGGGTTTACCTGCTACTGGGGAAGAACGCGAAAAGGGTACTGGCGGCTGAAGTTTACCAGCCGGAAGGACCGTTTCGCGGCCAAGCTGAAAGGCCTGAGAGACTTCCTGTGGAAGAACCTCAACGCCAACAGAAGGCAAACCCTGAACACGGTTATCCGGGTAGTGCGTGGATGGATTAATTACCATGGCATCTCAGATAATAAAAGACGTGTGGGGCAGTTCATCTACCAGAGCAGGCGGATCATCTACAGGTGGTTCAACCGTAAAGGTGGCCGACACCCAATGACATGGGAAAAGCTGGATCTGATCCTCAAAATGCTGGGATACCCATCGCGATGGAGAACTCAGTCAATGTTCTATTCTCGCTGAATATGTGTGGGGACACTGATCTGTCGGGAGCCGGATGCGGTAGTTCCGCAAGTCCGGTTCTGAGGAGGGGCCCGTTCGTAACCGGCGGGTCTACTCAACTCAAACCCCTATGATCAGTTCAAAGATATATCAAACCCTATTGCAACCTGAGGTTACTCACAACTTTTATCTTACATAGGTTAAACACTTATGCGAGTATTGTTGTAAAATACACACTAAAATTTTGTTATGAGATACAGAGATGCCGGGTCATTCACATGACATCTTGCATGATGAGCTGCAAGGTTTTGATGTATTTAGATATACGGACATTAACTTTGTTTTTTCTGGTGATGCTACTCGTCAGATTACATTTAGGCTTGTTTTTTGCCAAAATGGGGAACATGGGCACCAACTTCATGAGCTATACGGTGAAGAGCTTGCAACACTCATAGTAAGTGTTGTCAGTTTTTATAATGTAGAAGCTGAGAATAATGAAGAGTGTAATAGTATGTTTGACAAGCCGCCTAGTGCCCCAGATCTAACAGCAGCAGAGGCTCTCTATCTTTACAGAACTCTTGTTGACATCATTCTCAGAATAGCTGAAACTGAAAATATACAAATTTTAACCTTTCAAGCGTACAATGAAGAGCTACGACGTGTATACGATCGTTTGGTTCGAAAGTATGCAACTATCAAGAACCTGAAAACACATATAGAGGGGGCTTGTTATGTTATACGAACGGGAAACTAAGATGAACATCAACTACGACACAATCAAAGCCCAAAAGAACGAAATGATTCAGCGGTTCCTACAGGCTAAAAAGCAGGCAGAACAAAGTGGTAAGATCATAGCTAAACCTCTTTCATAATCAGTTTTATAGAAAGGCTCCGTTTGGAGCCTTTCTTGTATACATGAAAAAATAAGTGTGTCATTGCCTACCATGAGATAGTCTTATCTACCTTGCCTCTTGATTTTGCTTTCACGATTGTCTTCTTCAATGCTTCATAGGCGTACTTACAACGATAGGGATCGGCCAAAACATGCAAAGCTACATTGTTAGATAGCTTTCTAACTTTAGCTGTAAGGTCTATATAGAAGTCGAACTCAAATATAGAAAAAAAATAAAAGTTAGGTCTTTTCGTCTCAACAGGAAAGAGGTTTCCAAATCGTGGAAACCAAAACGAAGGCGCGATTTCAACTTTATAGCTCAGATCATTATTCTCAGGATCGAGCAAGTAGGCTCTCAACTCTTCTTTAACTTCTTCATTTATTTTAATTGGTAAGTAACCATTCCAAACATCAAAGGTAGCACGCCATAATATACTGATCGCAAAGTAGTAAATACTATCAACATCTATGCCTTGTAAGAACCCCGAGCCAATGGAGACATTAGGTGCTATTTTGGGGGCTAAATTGGCGCTATTCCAAAATGGGATGACCTTCCCTTTGGCTATTTTGAAGAATTTAGAAACATCTGCGCGGTTTAGTGGCGGTAAGCACATGCGGGCGTAGTAGTTTTCACCATACCTCGACAGTTTGCCTTCACAATCTTTGCATAACAAATAGCTTTTAACTTCTTTTGACAAGATATAGGTATTACCGTCTTTGTCTGTTATGTTCAGATTTTTGCCTTCTGCGACCATATTACGCGCACGGCGATAAACTTGTTTTGGGAATAAGTGACTATCCTCTAATTTATCCACTTCTTCTCGACACATAGGGCAAACCATCTGCGCTCTCCCTGATATTTTACAAAGAGACAATATAGCAAAAAGGGGGGCCGAAGCTCCTTTGATTTTGCACTAAAAAGTGACAACACCACCGGATTGCCATTGAAGCAAGCAGAGACTTCATTGTCAACGACGGATGAAAAGTGCACCGTTCGTGACACCTTCGCCTTCAGACGCTCTTTTCAGTCGCGATATTACGGAACGGTTGCGTGACAGGTTTGCGGAACGTATGAATCAACCAGAACTTCAGCAACAGCTTCTCCTGCGCAAGTCTCTTCTCGGGTATCTCTACGCCTGGAGAGACATGAGTTCAGGTGAAACCGTGAAGCAATGGGTCAGAGAAGTTACTACCACTGATGAAGGCCTTGTTAACCTGTTGATACGATTACAGACCAGTGTCTTCAGCTCCCACCGAGGGGCATATCGCCGGATTGCGCGTGACCAGGTCAGTCCGTTCTTTGATGACTGGCCAGCAGTCGAAGAGAAGTTGAAGGTTATGCTGTCCGGCAACGAGCTGACTCCGGAGCAGGAAGCGCTCAAAACAGCGCTGGAAAATGACGACTGACCAAAAATTAAGGCCGCTTAGCGGCCTTTTTCTTACTAAATGAAAGAGATCAGGCGCTTAATGCTTTATCCTTGTCAAAAGGAACACCGGCATACGCAAGCTCACTCAGCAGTTTGCGTTTCCATCCACCATGCTCATCAAGCTCGGTATAGAGAACCCCGGCAAGATCTGAAGGGATTTCGATATCTCCCTTCCTGAGTACAAGTACTTTCCCGCGTCCAAGCTTCCCGGCGAAATATCCGAGCTCATACAGGACATTCTGGCGTGCGCGGAGACGTGCGCTTTCAGATGCCAGAGCACTGCCGCTATCGTCGGGCGTCATCAGCACGATGGCAAAACTGACATCCCCTGACTCTGCTTCAAATTTCTCGATAATCGTCCTGGAGCCGTCAGGACGTTCTGAAAGAATGATTTCCTCAAGACCTATCCGGGATATAAAACGGGCAACAGACTGAAGGGCATCATTATCATGGCCATGAACAATAAAAATTTTTCGGGAAACCGGCCGAAACACTGCAGGCTCAGGATCGTGTTGGTTTTCCACATACAACTGGTAATCGCGCACGAACGGGGCAACTAATGACGACGTGAATTTTCGAATGGATTCAATAATGTTTCGATCATAGAAAAATGTATGACAGAAATTAAAGGAAAAATTGTTATCGTCTGCCATTTTCTCGATCAGCAGCAACTTCAGGCCCAAAATATCAGCGGGCTCATCAGGCCACTGTAGAACAGCGGAACCAGCCATGCTGGATTCAGTATCTTCACTCCTGGCCAGAAAGGTATCAAGTTCAACATTGCGGGTCAGATGTGCATTAACTGACTGCAGATTCTCTGAGTTCAAGAGCCGGGCCAATTGCTTAAGAGGTTGCTGATAGTTCTGAACGTCAGCGCGCTGAAGGTCGAATACGCAATTTTTAAGTGACTGAAAGATATCAATTGCCATCCTGCCCGCTCTCCTGTCTTTGTTGTTCTGCTCTGTCCAGAATCTGTTGGCGCAGATTTTCTTTCATGTGTTCGATTAATGGGCTGACCATCGGATTAGTGGCATAACCAGAAGCGCGTTCGTACACCATGGAATAGGCTTCCTGAATCGCGTTCTCAATGCTGACAGGATCGTTAGCATCGAAGTGGACATCATAACTTCCGTTTAATGCCTCTGTTGCTCTCTCAACCTCTTTTAGCTGTTTCTGCATTTTGTCTAAACCTGTGATTTTGACGCTCATAACAACCTCCGGACTAAGTGAGATGTATCAACCTTTATAGATAGCACGTTGGAGATGTGGGGTAAGGGATATCACTCAAATTCCATGTAATTTCATTAAGATCAGACTTAACCTTTTTTCGGATCTCCGATAAAAAAGAAAGAAATAGGGATATGCTAAACATATGCCTGGCATCTACATATGCTACCGCTATACATATGCCACACATCTGCCTATACTAAACATATGCACACACCCGGTGCTTTGAATATTCCGGATATGTTTCACATATCCATATGCTCGGGAGAGAAAAAACATGAGAACCGTATCGATATTTAAAAATGGCAACAACCGCGCCATCCGTCTGCCTCGTGATCTGGATTTTGAGGGGGTGAGCGAGCTCGAGATCGTCCGGGAAGGGGACAGCATCATCCTGCGCCCCGTCCGGCCAACCTGGGGATCATTCCTAGAGTACGAAAAAGCCGATCCAGATTTTATGGCGGAGCGCGAGGATGTTGTCAGCGACGAAGGGCGATTTAACCTGTGAACAAGACTTATATGCTTGATACCTGTATCTGCTCGTTCATCATGCGTGAACAGCCAGAAGCCGTCCTGAAGCGTCTGGAGCAGGCGGTGTTACGCGGCCACCGTATAGTGGTCTCGGCCATCACCTACTCTGAAATGCGCTTCGGGGCTACCGGCCCAAAGGCCTCACCACGTCACGTCCAACTGGTCGATGAATTCTGCGCCCGCCTCGATGCCATCCTGCCCTGGGATCGCGCCGCAGTAGACGCCACCACGAAGATTAAAGTGGCACTGCGGCTGGCCGGGACGCCGATCGGCCCGAACGACACGGCGATTGCCGGGCACGCCATCGCCGCCGGGGCGATACTGGTAACGAATAATACAAGAGAATTTGAGCGAGTGCCTGACCTGGTGCTGGAAGACTGGGTGAAGTAAGACACTCTTTTCAAAGTCAGGAGATAAGGGCACCAAGAAACAGCCCGTATACGGGCTGTTTTAACAGATATCTACAGTAAGCGGTCCTAAACTGTAGGGTATCTTCGAAGATCAGACTATCAGGGAGCTAAAGCCTATCTTCCGGCGGCAAAAACAGTGGCTCAAGCGATACGGGCAACCGAGCTCTGGTTTGCTGCCGGTGGCAGGGCGATGAGCTTGTCACATTCCATAATCACGTACTCCGGGATGAGATCGAATCTGGACGGATCTAGTTGACAGATGAACTCATTTTCAATGTGGTACGTTTCGTTAACGAATTTTCGTATTACCGGATGGTCCTGATCCAGTTCCAGTAAACGGAATACCTGCAGTTTTTCATAGCCGTTACGACAGCGACGGTACAGGTTTTTTATTTCATCTGGGCTGCTGACGAGAGCCTGAAGTCGCGGGTAATCAAAACTGTCCACATACTCCCGGATATCCCGCAAGGCCTGCTGAATTTTCTCAGGAGCCATTTTGGGATAGCCCGAGCCCGCAGCGGCAGGCTCGCGATAATCCAGCGGGGCGACGCGTCGATGGAATAGATTGGATAGAAGCTGATAAGCATCACCACGTTCGTCAACGATTTCAAAGTAGCGACGAAGATAGATGAGCTTAATGATCTCCTCACAGTCTGCTGACGCGGTGATGGATTTGCAGATCTGCATGAATGTCATGATATCGCCGTCGTTAACAGGTAATTCTTCTATGACTCCAGCAGACAGGCGCAGGCAGGAGGCGGTCACCTGATTACTGAACAACCTTCTGACTGACTTCAGCGTGTCAATCACAGGCTCCACGTCATGCGTCAGCATAAGTACAGTCCGGTTCTTCAGGCATTCACCACTTGCACGTCTGAACAGCATTTCAAGAATGGCAAACTTCTTGTTTTTATCAAAAGAAGATATGGGATCATCAAGGATAATCAGTCCCGGGTTTTTTGACAGGCATTCATACATAAATAACACAATCGCAAAGGCGTTCCGTTCTCCATAGCTGAGATGCTGGCTACCGCCGCTGACGTACCCGTCAAAATCTATGTGTCGTAGCCTGAGTTTTCTCTGCTCTCCCTCGCCGGCTATATCCACCCTGTATTTATAGCCTGCATAAGTGAGGAAATTATTGATGTTTGTTTTGTGCTGTGCGATCAGCCGGATCATGCTGTCCCGGTGCCGGTTAATTTTTCCCTGCAGCGGTCCGGCAAGGTTTATCAGGTCCATAAGGGCCGCGTTCAGTCTGTCGGTGATCCCCTGCATGAGTTCGGATTGCAGATCAGGGAAGAACTGCAGGTCAATCAACCTGGCAGTGAGCACCTCCCGAACGTTCTGCTGTTCCTGCAGGCTGAAAACATTCAGGCCTCTCAGCGCAGTGAGTTTCTCTGTCAGCGTATCGGTCTGGCGTTTCAACGCCACTAGGTACTCGATATGTTCGGCTTCCGGACCGTTCTGAAGCATAGTAATGGCCAGAAGGCGTTCTCTGGCGCTCTCCGTCAGGTAATTACCGAGGTTTTCCACCAGTCTGATGATAGCGGTCAGGTTTTTAATGGTGGATTTATCGTATTCCTCTCTGACTTGGCGAATTTGTGCTTCCTTTCCCGTGATATCACCGGTACAGAACGGACAGCAGCCATCCGAAAGGGGCGAAAACTCGAGTCCCTTTGTCTGCCAGTCAATCCATTCCACGCGGCGTTCACTGCGGATGTAGGGTTGATAGTTCTCAAGACCAGCCGGAATGTGGTGTATTTTATTTCCGCCTGACAGACCTCTCATGCCGGTTGAAGAACGTGAAATCCCGGAACTGGTTGATTTGAAAGCATTACTGAGTTCCTGTAGATGGTCTATCAGAGAGTTCAGCTCAGTGTGATCCGTGAAAACGGCCCGGATCTTTTGCGTCATTTCTTCTATTTCACGCTCTCTTTCCGCATGGGCTTGATTGCGGATAAGAATATTAAAGCTGTCACTGATGAGCTCGTCCGGTTGGAACGTAAACTGACTGACGTACTCCTCGTTGAAGCACATCACGTCCCCAATCCCGTCAGCACCGATGACAATGGGCCCGGTGCTATCGGGGTTTTCTCCGCGCAGCCGGAAGGGCATCAGTGCCTGTAGTCCCTGAATGTCGTCCCGCGCCGCACAGCTTATGGCCCGTGACAGCGTACTTTTTCCAGTACCATTTGGCGCAAACTTAATGTTCAGTTTATCGGCAGTGAGGGTGATATGTGCTCGTACGATGTTATTGCAGTGGCGTATTTCAATGTCCATTTATCTGTCCTTTGCCAGTTATTCCGGGGGGATTCATATCCTGCCGCAAAATGTGCCCGCATGCTGTGATGCAGATACATAATACATTTCGTTTATACCATTGCTTACACCTCTCCGAGGTGTTCATATCAGAAACAAAGATTAGGTCGATCCGACTTAGCCGGAAACCGGATCTGAGCGACGGGAAACGGGAAAGAAATATAATAATTAAGCAATACACATAAAATCATATCTGATATTATCTGAAATCAATAACACATAAATCATACAGGATATGATTTTTACCTGTCAGAACATTATCAGATGGAGCGTGCAGGATGGATAAAGAAAGGGTGTTTTCACTCAGCTATGAGCAACTGACCAGAATAGCGGAAAAAAATATCCGTCAATGTGGGCTGGACAGCCAGATCGCCAGGTGCATCAGTGAACTGAAGGCCTCAGCTCCGCTGTGGTTGTGGTATGAACTGGCCATTCATGGTGCGCCACAGAACAATCACGCACAGGCCCAACGCATCGATACCGATTACAAGCGCCTCAAAAAACTCATCTGACCGGAGGGTGACAGTTAATGAATCAGAGCCGCCGACCGTCGCCACTGCAGCGGAGAGTGCTGATTGTGCTGGCTGCCCTTGATGAAAAACGGCCGGGACCCGTGCTGACGCGGGACATAGAACGGGTGCTGGAGCGAAGCGGGGAAGCCCCGGTCTACGGGCCAAACCTGCGCGCCTCCTGCCGTCGTCTGGAGGATGCCGGCTGGCTGCGTACCCTGCGCGCTCCGAACCTGCAGCTGGCAGTGGAGCTGACGGACGCCGGCCGGGCCGTGGCACAGCCTCTGCTGCTGGCAGAACAGGACCGCCTCCGGGCAGAACAGCGTGCGGCAGAAGTCGTCGTACTGCCGCTGGTCCCGGCAGCAGGTCTGCCCGCAGACGGCACTTCTGCCACTGATCTGGCGGTGCAGCTGAACGGCATAACGTATCAGGCCTGCCGTGGGGATTTTGTGGTGCGTCTCGACGGCAGCACCTGCCTGCAGTTATGGAATAAAGAAGGCAGAGTGGTACGCCGGGAGGGCGATCCGCTGGAAGTGGCGCAGTGGCTGCAGGCCTGTCACGATGCAGGAATGGAGGTTCGTGTGCAGGTTAATGAAAGCATCACCCCATAAAAACATGCCTGCACGATTTACACATCATCCCATGGTGGCAGCCGGTTAACTTTCCTGCGCCACCAGTGGAAAGAGGCCATGCACAGTCCGGACAAAAAACCACTCGTGATACTTATAATAATGACCTCACCTGCTACCATTCCTGACGGCCTCCAGTAGATAAACCACATTGCACATCCCCAGGAAGTGCCCCATAAGCCCCCCGTCAGCACCGTGACCTGCCAGAACGGCATAAAGGGTAATGGCGGAAGCCGGATACCCAGCCGCCAGAGAATACGCAGAAGAGGAGGGGCATAATTGCTCCGCCACATCTTTTTGCTGTCCATCAGGGCAATGGCCCGGGCTTTTTTCTGCTCAAAGGTCACAGGAGCACCTCCGTTCCATGATGTAAACGTGACACAGCTTATTGTTATTGATTATTATTATCATGATGTGATTATGTTGTCATGCACCGGTACACTGACAAAAGAAAGGGAGAACAGGAGGCTGGCTGATGAACAGGAAATATTATCTTAATAATATGTGGTGGGGATGGTTTATGGGTGGGTATACTCTGTATATGTCATGGGATTATGAGTTTAAATACAGATTGCTGTTCTGGTGTATTTCTCTCTGCGGAATGGTTTTGTATCCGGTTGCCAGATGGTGTATTGAAAATACTGCCCTGAAATTTACCCAGCCTCATTTCTGGAACAGCGGTTTTTTTGCTGATACTCCCGGAAAAATGGGATTACTTGCGGTTTATACGGGTACTGTTTTCATATTATCTCTTCCGTTAACTCTGATATATATTCTTTCTGTTATCATAAAAAGGCTGTCTGTAAGATAAACAGCCTGTCTTATATATTATTTAAATACCCCAGAACTTATTCGCTTTTTCCACAGGCGTTTCATCAATCAGTGTATCGGTGACAGCCATCAGTAAACCATACCCAATAATGCCTAAAGTGCTTCCGGTAAGAATACTGAAGACCAGTGCAACAAGAGCCGTTGCAGCATTACCTGCTATGATGGTTTCTGTTTTAACAAAAAAAGGACGCCAGTTATCTGTCCGGACAGCCTTACCAAATTCAGTGATCCAGTCAGCAAAAATTGTAAATTTTATTTCTGGCATCAAGCAATCGTTGCTGTAACTTATCCCATTCAGCAACTTCAGCATTATAAATTTTTTGTCACCTTCCACACTCTCTGTCAGCAGCGGATTTCAGTCACTCAGAATATTACATGTATAGTCCAGACAGGAATGAGTCAGAAGATAATTCAGGTTTGCACGGTTATCGATGACCGAGTTTGTGGTGATTTTTATCGTACCGGCAAATCTCGGAGCACCACTCACAACAATACCTTTTCTGCGCTCATATTTAGCAAGCATATCAGCGGCCTTTTTGTCTGCACTCTGTGCATCCTTCTGCCGTTTCCCGTCCTTTGGCAACAAAGGCGTGTGCGCTATCCATTTTCGCGACAGGCCGTACTCCATGGCTTCTTTCAGGATCTCAACTTCCATCGTCTTCTTACCCAGAAGGCGCGGGATTTCCCGAACCTGTTTCAGTGCTTCTGCGAGCTCAGAAGCAGGAACAACGTCCTCCCCAGCAGCAACGATAGTAACTATTGCTTCTTCCACCTGAACAGCAGGATGGACTGAATGCCGTGCAAGCGAGCGACGAGAGAAACATTCATGCCCGGTTTCATCGTCTGCAGGATAATGGCGATCTTCTCCCGAGAATTCTTACGTTTACGAGCGTCTTGCCCTAACCGGCTCCCGATCATCTCAAATTGGCGTTAGTTTCACCTGATAATGCTGCATGCGAAGTCTTTTTCGGAAGACAGAAAATGAAATGTATGCAAGATTTTTCAGCACCGAATGTGCTCCGTTCATATATTATTTGTCATTGAAAGTAAAAAACTCCCATTTCTCTCCATTAAATATTGCTGTGGAAAACTTCTCATTATCGTAGTTATAATATTTCATTCTGGACACATCATCAATCTTAGAAGAGTGATAATAATAACTGACAAGTCCTGCTCTTGCGATTGTATCCATATTTCCTCCTGTGATACTGCTAACCCACGAAAACAAATAAAAAATAAGGCAAACAAAAACAGGAGATGAAAATATTCTAAAAAACATAACTTTTGAGTTTAACAATACCAACTCAGATGGTGTAAGTCTCTCAATTCTCTTTCCTGTTCTCATTCTTACAGATAGTTCAGCAAGGGGTTTTAATCTGTTTCTCAGGAAATTTTCTCTGATAGGAGTAAACAAGAACAAAAATGTTATTCCTATAAACTCAGGTATAACAATAAACAACGAAAGGAAACCTAATATAATTAGATAGGACAGAGGCGTAAGAAAAATGCTTACTATATTAATAAACTCACTAAAAAACCTTGGTTCAAGATCAGTTGTGACATAAAGCCAATGTCGTGAGAGGTAATTTGTAATAATATATGATAAAGTGGCCATTAGTGATATTAAAATCTTTCCCAACATCCCAGACCATACTTTTTTTAAAATATAAATAGTACGGTTATACAAATCAATCGAAAAAGAAATACTCATTGCAACAATGGAAAATCCAGTCAGAATAAAAAATTTATTGCCGAATAAGAATTGACTTAGTACAGCGACCATAAATGACAAAGCTCCAACATACAAAATAAAATAATTAATTGGAGAAAGACTATAATATTTTCTTATTTCTACAACAATTCGCCATGCTTTCATTTTAAAATATTTACAAGCTTTTGGCCATAAGATGACAGATGATATCGCTAATGGAATTGATGTCCATATAACAACCAATATTATAAATGCTGGTTGTATTAGAGCTATAAAAGTCGCACTCTTAAAAAGAAGTTGGTTAAAGAACGTTAAAAGAAGACATAATAAAATTAATTTAAAGAAGATTCTGCTAAGCATTTTATTTAGTTGATATAACACAGTAGAAATCTCGCTTTATAAAAACATTACGAACACTAATATAATTATAATCCTTAACTGATAATTTTCGCAGCTACCTATAACAAGATACCTATAGTAATTTAATTGAATAGCTCCGTAAACAATGGATATTGTTCCCGTACATCCACATATACTGGATTGGATACTATATTTCTATACATTTTTATCACTTAGTCCATTACTGATTCCGTAACCACCGATATCCCAGTGTACTATGAAAATATACTTCGTTGTGGTGTTCGAAGATATCTGCAAAGTTCTTTACCGTTTTCACGAAACTCTCCATCATTATGTAGTTTTCCTGGCTACGTACCGCTTAGTTTAGACTTCAGTCTATCAATTCTGACGAACTGATGCATCGGATAAGAACGATAGGCTGAACTGTTTTCAGTCATCAACTCAACGAGGAATGTCGGCAGATTGCTGCCAAAGCGACGCTACGCTACACCTTGCGTAACGTTCTGTACTTTTTCGCAGCCATATCCATCGGTATTACCTGTAATAACAGTTGCTGAACTACCAGTGCTATCTTATCAATCCCTGGCATTGAAACACACATATGAAGTGTACTTCGGATATGACCGTACGCTCAGGAAGTACGGCAGATTCCGTCAAAAATTACCTGTAAAGACAGACTTCAGAAAAAACAGTGCTCGCCGCAGACCGGTGACCGGGCGAAGCCCGCGAACCGGCGAGGAAGCGCAATGTATCTGTAGTTACAGTGAGCAGGTACGCCCTGAAGCCCTTATAAGCGGTTGTGTATGCTGTTTCCCTGGAATGATTTATCCACATATCCGGAGGCTCGATCCAGTAAACAGATCCATGAATGATCAACAAAGGATCCATTAAAGATCCCCATACCGCTGCAAACCTTGTCACTCATGGGCCGGGACCACGATCACATAAGCTGTGGCATGTTACTGATAAACTGTAACATGCTAATGATAAGCTGTATTCAGTAATCCATATACTGAAGTAAGTTAATGACATAAACTATGGTCAGTACGCCAGACTCAGTTGTTAAATACAGACTGCAGGTTTTTCTTCAGTCAGTTGACGGGGTTCTGACACACGATTTTCTGTTTATTCTTTTACTGTCCACAGGCAGGAGGCTTTCTGGAAAACGAAAATTCAGACATCAAAAAACTGTTCGGCGAGGTGGATAAGTCGTCCGGTGAACTGGTGACACTGACACCAAACAATAACAACACCGTACAACCTGTGGCGCTGATGCGTCTGGGCGTTTTTGTACCGACCCTTAAATCACTGAAGAACAGTAAAAAAAATACACTGTCACGTACTGATGCCACGGAAGAGCTGACACGTCTTTCCCTGGCCCGTGCTGAGGGATTCGATAAGGTTGAGATCACTGGCCCCCGCCTGGATATGGATAACGATTTCAAGACCTGGGTGGGGATCATTCATTCCTTTGCCCGCCATAACGTGATTGGTGACAAAGTTGAACTGCCTTTTGTTGAGTTTGCAAAACTGTGTGGTATACCTTCAAGCCAGTCATCCCGCAGGCTACGTGAGCGCATCAGCCCTTCCCTGAAGCGCATTGCCGGTACCGTGATCTCGTTTTCCCGTACCGATGAGAAGCACACCCGGGAATACATCACCCATCTGGTACAGTCAGCCTACTACGATACTGAACGGGATATTGTTCAGTTACAGGCTGATCCCCGCCTTTTTGAACTGTACCAGTTTGACAGAAAGGTCCTTCTTCAGCTTAAGGCGATTAATGCCCTGAAGCGACGGGAGTCTGCCCAGGCACTCTACACCTTTATAGAGAGCCTGCCCCGGGATCCGGCACCGATATCGCTGGCGCGGCTGCGTGCACGCCTCAATCTGAAGTCTCCTGTATTTTCCCAGAACCAGACGGTCAGACGGGCAATGGAGCAGCTGCGCGAGATTGGATATCTTGATTACACGGAGATCCAGCGGGGGCGGACAAAACTCTTCTGCATTCACTACCGGCGTCCCCGGTTAAAAGCACCGAATGATGAGAGTAAGGAAAATCCGTTGCCACCTTCACCTGCGGAAAAAGTCAGTCCGGAGATGGCAGAGAAACTTGCCCTGCTTGAAAAACTGGGCATCACGCTGGATGACCTGGAAAAACTCTTCAAATCCCGCTGAACATAAACTGTAGTCAGTGAAGAGCGCTCCTTTACTGACTACAGCTTATATTAACTGGTGCAGTGAGTGGTCTGCTCACTGCAGTTTATATTCTGTTCCCTGCAGTGCTGTCTGTAGCTGAGCTGCCATCTGCCTGCCCCTTACGTAAGTGATCCCGTAACCTGATGCTGAGGCATTGCTCCCTTCATAAAACATGACTTACTCACTACAGCTTATCTACCTGCTCCAGCTTATGTTATGTCTGTTCTGCTGACCACAGCTTATATAAGAAAGCGCGTATGCCGTCACCTCAGGGGAGGCAGTGTACGCAGGATCTCCGCAGCATCCCGTCCGTCACCTGTGAAAGGCACTGCCAGCGTGGCAGCCATATCCAGTGCAAACACTCTGGTATAAACCTCCATCGAACGTGGATCCCTGTGACCAGCCAGTGCCTGGATGACTTTCCGGGGCTGGCGGTGATAGAGCATGTGCATGATATAGCTGTGCCGGAAGGTATGTGGTGTGACCGGAATCGAAAAGTGTACCCCGTCAGCTTCGGCCCGTCTGACAGCCTGCTTCAGCCAGTTGCGCATGGTTTCGTCGGTCACGGCCCATAATGGTTCACGACGACGGGGCCGGGTGGTGATCATCCAGCTTTCCATCTGCCTGACATAGCTTATATCTGTCAGCGGAACCAGGCGCACTTCATCTTTTGGCGGGCGTCCGCGTCGCGCACGCACTTTTTCGGACAGGATCCGCACAAACGGTCTTACTCCATCCAGGTCAAATGATTCCGGCGTCAGCATCCGGGCTTCGCCAATACGCATTCCGGTATTCCACATGGTGGCGAACAACATGTGGTGACGCTGGTCAGGCATATACCAGAGGAGGGCGCTCACTTCCGGCGCCAGGAGGTAAGCCGGCGTGGCACCTGTTGAGGTGGCCATCCGCCGGAGTGCTACCGCGGTCGCAAAATCAACGCCCGGGGCGATCGGCAGCAGGGAGACGCGTTCTGGTGAATTCTGCAGGGGAATGATGCTGTTCATGAGTTATTTTTCACGTAGCGCACGCACTGTTTATGGATACAGGTATTTTGCACCTGACGGGCCGATCCTGCCATGACAATAAATCGCAGCGCGCGGATCCTTTTGTTGTCTTATCCCGCATTATTGCGGGTAAAACCAAATACGTAAAGGTACGTTTTGCAGCAGGGATCCCGTATTAAGCCAGTCGTGGCGCGGGTTGAGGACTGGTTTGCCGTTTTGGGGTAATGCCAGGACAAACAGGATCGGAGCAAAAAGATAAGGGGACAGGAAGAGGAAGGGTGCGCTACGTGAATTCCCCCCTGTAACCCTGTCAGTTTTCACGCAGCGCAATGTGGTTGCCGACTACTGCCAGTTGAGATGACAGCTGGCATCCTGATGCTAACTTAATTTCTAGGAGGAGAGTTATTTACATTTCACTCTTCACTAACGTCCGCACGCAGCAAAATCTACTCATGGTTGACTGGGTTACTGATGATATCGGCAATGATGCTTATCAACTATAGGCTACAGCGCATCTAATGCGCTTATTTTAAGCAACTAGTATTGCATTGTATTAGTATATTCCACGCCAAGGTTTTCATCTTCAACACAAATCAGGAAGATATAAAGTGGCGCTAACTGGGTAAAAGCGTCAACTAGTGTATTCACTAATTGCGGTTTGAACAGTTCGTCAAGATCATGGCTTTCTTTCATGACCGAGAAAGATTTTCGATTATACCAAGTAGCGATCTCTTCAGGTAGTTCAGGTTGCAAGCTACGTTTGTAAACTTCTCCTACCAGTTCAAACATCGGTAGCAGATGCGCCGTGGCGCGTCGGAATTCATTTTCGCGACGGATAATATTTTCTCTTACACGGTCCATCGTGGCTCGTGTTGCAGCGTAATAGCCCAAACCGTAATAAAAACCATCTGGTCTGATTTCAAAGAAATAAACAGGAGAATCAATCCAGTACTTTTTATCGCGTTTAAACGTTAGCCACATTCTGTCGCGAAATCGGGATTTATCTTTAGAAAATCGGGTATCCCGATAGATGCGAGATATGGTTTTACCTATTGCAGGGGTGACTTCAATATGAGGATCGATGATTTGCATCACCGGGGTGAGTGATTCAACAATATTTTGAAAAGGTTCAAGTAGATACGATTTATATACAGACTTGTTTTTCTCGTACCACTCTTTACTATTTTGCCGTTTTACTTCACTTAAGAAAGTGATGCTTTCTCTGCTAAATTGACGGTGCGATGCTACTATATTCTTCATTGTTATCCCCTGTTTAACATCCACTGTAAACTATATTTGATTACATAATTATTATCGTTCATTCAATTGGGAAAACGATGAATAAAATAGTTTATTGATCTATATCAATAAAATTTATTTTATGTACAATTTTTATTTTTATTTAATGGTGTAACCGCACTATCTTGGTAATGAAGTAAGTAACATTTAAGCATCGCGTAATGATTTTGCTGGATTAAGAACATCCACAAGGAAAGATTTACTATGAATGTACAAGCTAACAACCATAATAATTGTCATGCTAATATATTTACGGTGAAGTTTTCCGTTAGTGCTATTCGATATATGGCCTTTTCTCGCTGGTCATACTTCGTTGGTGGGAATAGCAAAATCTCGTTCCATTCTTTGTGGTTTTCTCCGCGCTTATCTCAACCTTTGTCTTTCCTTCACCCTTATCCTTTGATTAATACTGGTTAATTTAATATTTAATAATATTCATTTGAAATGTATTGAGCTTTATTGAATCAATCTGACTTTAAGTAGTTTACAGGAGGAGCGGTATGTTCAAGCCTAATAGTGTAATTTTGTACGTTGATAACGTAGAGACCAGCACCGCATTTTACAAATCTATTTTTGGTGAGGGGCCGGTAGAGGCTTTCCCCGGGTTTTCAGTATTCTCGTTAAAAGATGGCTTCATTCTGGGGCTACAGTCCAAGCACGACATTGAGCCGAAACCTCAACCGGCATTCGGTGGATTTGAGCTATGCCTGAGTGATATCTCGATCGAGGAGGTCGATGCCATATATCGCGACTTTAAAGCTCGCAATATTCCAATGGCATTACCGCCAAGCAGACTGGAGTTTGGCTACACATTTGTGGCGCTCGATCCTGATGGGCATCGTATTCGCCTGTGTGCGACGGACACAAGTGGGATCGAGAAGTTGTAATTGAAAGGGCCGATGTTGCCTTTTCCGCCAAGTGGCATCAGCGATTTGCTTAGGAAGAGATAAGCATCGGCCGTGGGTTCACGCATAGCACGCAAGGAGAGGCATGTGAGAAAGATATGGTTAATCACCGGTGCGGCTCGCGGCTTTGGCCGTATCTGGACAGAAGCGGCTCTTAAAAGAGGGGATGCCGTCATTGCTACGGCACGTGAGCCGGAGAAATTGGCTGAGCTGGCTGCTAGGTATGGCGAGTGTCTCTTGCCTGTGAAGGTGGATGTGTGTGATCGCGCCGCTGTTGCGTCTGCAGTAGAAACCGGCTTTCAGGCTTTCGGGCGCATAGACGTTGTGGTGAATAATGCCGGTTATGGTCTGTTTTGCCCCTTAGAGGACGTGCCAGAAAAGGAAGCTAGGCAGATTGTCGAAACTAATCTGCTGGGGTCGCTGTGGGTTATTCAGTCGGTGCTGCCATATTTAAGGCGACAAGGGCATGGGCACATTGTCCAGATTTCCAGCATTGCTGGTTTGCTGGCGTTACCTGGCATGGCGATGTACAACGCGACAAAATGGGCGGTGGAAGGAATGGTCGAAACACTGGCTCACGAGGTTAAAGAGTTTGGAATCAATGTAACACTGGTAGAACCTGGCCCCCACCTTACCGATTGGGTCGGCAGTTCGGCTGTGCGCCCAGAACGCGGTCAGGCCTATCCCTCACATGAGCAGATGATGCAGCAAAGCTGGCCACGTTTGCCATTGGCCGCTCCTGATGCCGCCGCGGCGCCGATGATGGCGCTGGTAGACTCGAATACGCCACCGTTACGGCTACTGTTGGGAGAGTCGTTAAATGCATTGATCATGCAGGAGGGGCAGCAGCGTCTGGCTAGCATCGTATAAATTAATAAGTATTCTATCTTATTTTATATGGAATTAAGGAACAGTGATGATGGAAAGTGAAGTGCGTGCGAGAAATCGCGATATTGTCGAGCAATATATGAATACTTACGGGCAAGCCCGTTTATCCAGGCACGAACTGTTTGACGAGGAAGGATGTGGAGGACTTTGGACTACTGATAGTGGTGAACCGGTTGTTATCAAGAGCAAAAAGCAGCTGGCTAAACATGCAGTATGGTCGTTAGCCTGTTTCCCCGACTGGCGCTGGTACAATGTGCAGATATTCGATACACAGGATCCAGATATTTTTTGGGTTGAATGTGATGGTAAAGGGGAGATTAATTTCAAGGGCTACCCCAAAGGATTTTATCAAAATCACTTCATTCATTACTTCCAGTTTAAAAATGGAAAAATTATCCTTCAACGTGAGTTTATGAATCCTTGCCAGCAATTCCGGGCACTAGGTATCGAAGTGCCGAAAATAATCAGAGAAGGAATTCCGACTTGATATTTTTTATTAATTAATTTTTGTCTCTTTTTTATGTGATTCCTTTTTACGTGCTAATAAGACGGGGATATGACATGGCTATACCTGAAATTGAAGACTATGATCTCTGTTCGGTGGTATCGTTAATGCCAAATAAAGTGAACTGGAGCATCACTCCATCCAGGAGCTTGCTTTTAGTTCACGACATGCAAAATTTCTTCCTTAACCCGTTACCTGAGTTATTACGAAATACCTTGTTGACGAATTGTGCACAATTGTTAGCCTGGGCAAGAGGCCAGTCCATTCCTGTGGTTTACACCGGTCAGAAAGGCAGTATGAACGCCAAAGAGCGTGGATTACTTTATGACTTTTGGGGAGTGGGAATGGATGCCGATCCGGTGCACACAGCAATCACACCATTATTATCGCCTCAGCCGGGCGAGCCAGTATTAAAAAAATGGCGATATAGCGCGTTCTTTTCTTCGGAGCTTGCTAATATCTTTTCAGACCAGCAGCGTGATCAAATAATCATATGTGGTGTTTATGCACAAATCGGTATTTTAACCACAGCACTGGATGCTTACTCCAGAGATATTGAGGTCTTTTTAGTGCGGGACGCGATAGCTGATTTTTCGCAGGCGGCCCATCAACGCATGCTGACTTACGCCGCTTCATGTTGTGCTTCTATATTATCGGTGGGTGAGGTGACGGCATGAATACAGATCCGGCAATCACCTCTTTGTTGCGGCATGGCAGCAAACATGAATCGTTTGCGCTGTTATTCAGATGTGAGCACAGCGCAGTTCCCGAAATCGAAGTAATCATAGGGGAAGAACGGCATCTAAACAGTTTGCAGAGTCTGGCTGATTTACCAACGAATGCTGGCGGTAGCGATGGGCAGCAAACGTTGCTTGTCGCGCCTTATCGGCAGATTGCTGAACGAGGCTATGCTGTTAATGACGACGGTAAACCTCTCATTGCGTTCATCAATACACGCAGCCATAAAGTACCACTCCATGAGGCTCTGGCCTTGCTGCCCAATGCTCCATTGAAGGTGAACAACGCCGTGTTTGAGCCTTCGGACGATGAGTATGCGCATATGGTCGCTCAAGTCATTCAGCGGGAGATCGGCACTGGTCAAGGAGCTAACTTCGTTATCCGCCGCGCCTTTACTGCCACCTTCACAGATTATGGCTGCGAGACGGGATTAACTCTCTTTAAAAACCTGCTGCTACAAGAAAGCGGCGCTTACTGGACTTTTTTCATTCAGTGCCGGAATGTCACGTTGATAGGTGCATCTCCTGAGCGACATATCACTCTGCAGCAACAAAGAGTTTCCATGACGCCGATTAGTGGCACCTATCGCTATCCCTCCTCCGGGCCTACCCGTGAAGGGCTGCTTGACTTCTTATCCAATGAGAAGGAGAAGGATGAACTATCGATGGTGCTGGATGAAGAGCTGAAGATGATGACTCGCATCTGCGACGCCGACGTTAAGGCATTTGGTCCCTTTTTAACGCCGATGTCGCGTCTAGTGCATACCGGCTATCGGCTTGAGGGGCATTCGTCGTTGCCCGTACCTGAGATTTTGCAATCTTCCATGTTTGCGCCGACAGTTACCGGCAGCCCGCTGGAAAATGCGGCGCGCGTTATCGCCAAATATGAAGCATCCGGACGAGGCTATTATAGTGGCTTTGCCGCCTTGCTGGGCTATGAGGACGGTGAGCCGACGATCGATTCAGCGATCCTCATCAGAACGAGTGAAATTGATCCGACGGGCGCGCTAACTCTAGGGGTGGGAGCTACGTTGGTTCGCACTTCAGATCCTGACGCAGAAGCGGCGGAAACCCGGGCGAAGGCCGCCGCGTTACAGCGGGCCATGGGTGTGAATGGAAAGTCAACGTCCATTTTTCAGGATGAACAGGTCGCCATTGCGCTACAAAAGCATAGTCATCGCCTGGCAGCTTTTTGGCGTGATAACGCCGGTACAAATTCAATATGCCATCAGGGCGAGGTGCTGCTGATTGATAACGAGGATGCCTTCACCTCGATGATGAAGTATCAGTTGTGTGCGATAGGATTCAACGTCCGGCTTGTTCATTACACTTCTCCTATCCAACCCAAGCCGCATGAACTGCTTGTAATTGGCCCTGGTCCTGGCGATCCACGTAATCTGAGCGACGAACGGGTGATCTGTAGCCGCAAACTAATTAAGACCGCGATGCAAGAAGGGCAACCTTTTATCGCAATCTGTTTCGGTCATCAGATTCTGTGCACCATCCTGGGGTACCCGATAGTTGCGCTGACGTTACCTAATCAAGGGATCCAAAAAGAGATTCCATTTTTTGGGAAGGTCGAACGCGTGGGTTTTTACAACACGTTCACCGGACTGGCGACCAGCAATACGTTAGCCAGCGAGTATGGCGAGATTCGCGTCGCGCGGGATGAGGCGACTGGCCAAATTTATGGTCTGCGCGGGCCGCGCTTTTCATCAATGCAATTCCATCCAGAGTCGGTGTTGACCATCGATGGGCCGCGGATCCTTTATGAATCAATCCAACAGGTGGTGGCCTCATGATCATGGAATGCGTGTGGTGGGAGTTGGGGCCGGGCGAGCCGGACATCAAGCAACTGCAGGCGCAGCTTGAGCAAGTCGACTTGGTCGCCTGGCAGCGAATTCACGCCTTGCAGGTCAAATACTGGATTATGAATGAGGTGCCACCGCGTTGGGGGGCAGTGATGGTATGGCGCGATGATAAGCCCGAACTCGCGGCGTTGCCGTTGAATGCGGCTGCTGAGGCGATCGGCCGGGAGCCAGATGTGCGGCTGCGTTTCATCGTTGCCGCATCTTGCCTGAATGAATCGATTATCGCGCCTTGGGCGTCTTTACTGAATCGGGAGGAAACATGCACCGCTATGTCATCGTAAATGCGTTCAGCGATCGTGTGCTGGCTGGCAACCCGGTCGCCGTATTTTTCGATTGTGATGATCTTGAACCGGAAATCATGCAGCGCATCGCGGCAGAAATGCGGCTTTCAGAATCCACATTTGTGTCATGTCCTCGTAGCGGTGGGGATGCGCATGTCCGTATATTTACTCCGGTGAACGAGTTGGGATTTGCCGGTCATCCGTTGCTGGGAACAGCGCTGGCTCTGTCTCTACGGTTGAAAAAAACCACCCTGAATATTGAAACGGCGAAAGGCATTTTCCCCTTCACGCTGGAGAATGCCAGGCTGCGCAGCGATTTGCCGGTCGCACATGTCGATATGCTTCAGCCATCCCCGATAATCCAACCTTATGCGCAAGCTGAAGCGCTGATGCTCGCGCTGGGGGTGTCGCACAGCACCTTGCCGATTGAACAGTACGATGTTGGGCCGCGTCACGTCTTTGTCGGCATCACTGATATACAAACTCTGGCGGCCCTCAATCCCGATCAGAGAGCGTTGGCACAGCATGAGAATATGGCCGCGCTCTGTTTCTGCCGTGACGGCAATTACTGGCGTCTACGCATGTTCTCACCGGCATACGGCGTAGTGGAGGACGCGGCGACTGGCTCGGCTGCCGGACCTTTGGCGCTGCATTTGGCGCGGCACGGCTGGAGCGACTTTGACCAGCCGCTGGAGATCTGGCAGGGGATAGAGATAGGGCATCCGTCAAAAATGTACGGCATGGCACATAGAGATGGCGGGACATATCGGCTGTATGCCGGAGGACAAGCCATCCAAGTAGCGCAGGGCACCTACGCAATTTGAAGGAGAAGGAAAAATGGGAAGCAGTGCGTTTGAAAGTGTCAGCGGCAAGGTAGATACGGACTTTTTGCCTTTCCATACACAGCTGAATCAACCGATTGAACTCGCCTGTGCCTGGGTGCAGGAAGCGATACGCGAACAGGTCAGAGAACCGCGTGCAATGGTGCTAACGACCGCCAACGCTCAGGGGGAAATGAGCTCGCGTGTTATGGCAATCCTCGATTTTGATGAAAGAGGTATTCTGTTTGCTACTCACAGCTGTAGCCGCAAGATTCAGGATATCAACAGCCATCCACATGCTTGCGCTCACTTTTACTGGAAAGAGTTGGGACGGCAGCTCTCAGTCAGCGGCAGAGTGGTTAGACAGCCGCAGTCCGTGTCCAAGGCGGTTTGGGAAAAACGCCCGATTCCGTTGCATGCGATGTCGACAGTTTCTCATCAAAGTGAACCGCTGTTGGACAGTGAGACGTTGCGTCGGGCGGCAAAGGCTCTTGAGAGCAGGGGAGCGTTGCCCTGCCCTGAGCGTTTCGCCGTCTACCAATTGATACCGCAGGCGGTGGAGTTTTGGGCCGCCAGTTCTGATCGTCTGCACCGGCGACTGCGGGCCGAGTATCACCGGAACGAATGGCGAAGCACTTGGTTACAGCCGTAACTATGGGAAAATATGATGAATTTACCTGACTTTACTACCCATCTGACGGGAATGATGAAATGGCATTTTTCACCAGAAACTGGTGCGCCGTTCTGGTTGGAAATGCGCCAATCGCTCGATTTTGATCCGCTGCATGAGGTTAATACCTTCGCCGATCTGGCGCGTTTCCCCGATGTCTCGGATCGTTTACGCGATATTCCAGTCGAAGCGCTGATCCCGCGCGGTTTGCATCACTTGACACTGGCAGGCGTTTTTGAAAGCGGCGGCACTACCGGCAAACCGAAACGCATCGTTGTGTTTGAGCAGTGGCTAGACGAGTTGGTTAGCTGGCGTTTGTCCGGCCTGCGGTCTGGCACTGACGAACAGCCCGGCAATACTCTGGCGTTGGTCCCCACCGGCCCGCATATTGTCGGCGCAATCAACGCTCGTCGTGCCCGGGCTAAAGGTGGGTTGTGTTTTAGCGTCGATTTAGATCCGCGTTGGGTCAAGAAATGCATTCAGCGCAACGATATAGCAGGAATGCAAGCCTATGCTGCGCATATCGTCGAACAGGCCGAGGATATTCTGTACACACAGTCTATCCAGTACCTTATCGCCACGCCGCCGATTCTGGAACGGATGGCGCAACGCCCGGCGCTGGTAGCGCATATGAACCAGACCTTGAAGGAAATTACTTGGGGGGGGACCCAAATGGATCCCGATACACTGGCGTTCCTGCAGAAGGAGGTATTTCCGATGGTGCCGATCAACGCCAGCTATGGCAGTACGATGGTACTGGGAGAAGCCAAGGCACGTTGCCCAGTGGATTCCAATGATTCAGTAATTTTCGATAGTTTTGCGCCCTATATCTTGCTGGAGGTGGTTGAGCCGCAAACGCGGCATCCCGTTCAGTTTGGCGAACGCGGGCGAGTTATCATGCATCATCTCAGCCGTTACGCCTTCTTCCCCAATATCCTAGAACGTGACACAGCGGTACGCTGGCCTCGCAACGACGATTTTCCCGGTTCGTCAGTCAGTGATGTTGGTCCGTTGCCGGTCATTGACGGACGTACGGTCATTGAGGGGGTCTATTGACCATGCACTCTCCTTTTGATTCTTCAACCGTGGAGCAGCAGATTGAGGCCGTAGCGATGGGGCGCGAGTATGCCCCTCGGCGCCGAGTCACGGTCCAGGATCTGCTCGGTACTCCTGTAGCGGAAATGGCGATCGCTCCGCCAGTTTATATCCATAGTACCATTAGCTCGATGAGAGAAGCCCCCACTTTCTCCCTGGCGGAAATTCATTCTGCAATGGCACGTGCGGCGGATAGTTTTCAACATGACTCGATCGCGGGGCTGTCACCCGATGCATATTGTCAACGGGTACGCCGTACCACCGGCTTACCGATGGCGGTGATGCAAAACGCCTTGGCAGTTATCGCGCAGGCACTGCGCGATATGCCGCAGATTATCGATGCGGGTAGGCCAAAAGGTGCTTGCTGGTCAAGGTACGATGCGCAGGCGTTGGCTGGATGCAGTTTATTCAGCCGAAAAGGAGACGTTTTCGCGGTACTGGCGGCTGGCAACGGGCCGGGCATTCATGCACTTTGGCCGCAAGCATTAGCGCTGGGCTACCGTGTTCTTGTCAGGCCTTCTACGCGCGAGCCCTTCACGGCGCAACGCGTGGTCTGTGCGATGGTGAAAGCCGGCTTGGCGCATTATGTTGCGCTGATCCCCACGGACTATCGCGGAGCGGATGAGCTGGTGGCTTCGGCTGATCTGACGCTGGCGTATGGCGGCCAAGATATTGTGGATAAATACCGTTTTCATCCCCAGGTGCGCGTGCAAGGGCCTGGTCGCGCCAAGATTGTTGTCGGCGCTGACGCTTGCCTGGATGAAGCGGCTGCATTGGTGGCAAAATCAATGACCGATCTCGGCGGTGCCGCCTGCGTGTCGGCTAGTGCAGTGCTAGTAGAGGGAGATACGCATGACTTTGGTCGACGTTTAAGGCTGGCACTGCAACAGCTACCGCTGGAGACGTTGCCGCTTGTATCTCGGCAATCGGTAGATTGGCTGAGCAGCGTGCTTGACTCGCCCATTGAGGCTGATCCGACGCCGGAGGGCTACGTGCTGTATCCGCTGGTGACTGAAGTGACTGAGCCTGATGATCCGCGGGTACAGCGCGAGTTGCCTTTCCCATGCGTGACGGTTGCGCCTTATCAGGCTATACGTAGCGCACCGATGCTATCTGGATCTCTGGTCGTGACAGTCTTTTCTCGACAACCCCAGTTGCTGGAACCGATTTTATCCGATGCCAGCATCAGTAATGTTTATATCGGCGACATTCCCACTACCTGGATGGCTCCCTCGGTGCCTCACGATGCCTACCTGAGCGATTTTCTGATGTGTAATCGGGGATTTCGCGTCGCACCATCCTGGTCAGAAAATAAAAGTAAAGGAGAGATACTGTGCCCCCCCCTTATGCGCTGATTTTTGGACCTGCAGATGTTTCCCACATGATGAAAGACATGCAGCGTCTTTACGATAACCACCCTCAGGTTCGAGCCCGCTTCGGGCAAGTTGCACGCTCGGCCGGTGTGGATGTCAACACGATATTACGTAAGATGCCGCTGCCTGATGACACATCATGCATGCAGGTAGTTTCTTTAGGGCTACTCGCTGGAATGCTGGGCATTGCCGACGACATCGTTGAACAACGTGGTGCGCCGAGCTGTGTAGGTGGCATCAGCCTTGGAGAGGTGGCTGCGCTCTGTGTAAGCGGAGGATTAACGGTGGACGACGCAACCGCACTGATTAGCTTGCGGGCCGACACACCAGAGGGCGAAGACGAAACGGTGGGATTTGTCATGGTGACGGAGGAGCGTGAACGCGATTTCTATCATCAGCCGCCGGAAATGCGCATCGCTGTTGATTATGGATTGATTCATCACGGTATTGGCTCACTGCTGATGGTTGCCGGATTGCGACGGGTGCTGGAGGGGCGTGGGCAGGAAGGTTCAGGTGTGCTGGAGGTGCTACCGCCGGCGTTGTGCAACTCGGCGTATCACACCCCTTATCGCCGGCGGATCGCTGAACAGGTCGACGCATATTTGAGGGAGCGCGTTTTGCCTTCGCTGCGTTACCCGGTGGTGACCTGCTTGCCAGAGATCGGCATAGTTGACGATCCGCTGGGAGTCAAACAGATGTGTGTACGCGGCGAAACGGAAACGTTATTTGTGCCTGCGATGATTCGGCAGATGCAGAGCTTCAACGTGGCGGATGTCATTTGCATTGGACCGTTCCTACGTAGTCTCAATATGGATTTCGGCGGTGTATCGGCCTCATTTCGTGATGAACAGTGGGTAGACGATATTATGTCGTCTCTCTCGGCAGTTGAATAACGATGCCAACAGGAGATTCTCATGTCAGACCTGATGACAGGAAACCGCAGTGTGAATATCAGTGAAACCGGCAACGTGGCCGAGTTGATTTTACAGTCAATCGTTACGCATCCAGAGAAAACTGCGTTAATCAACGGCGAGAGCCGTATGGATTACACTGAATTCGGGCAGCGTGTCGTTGCCGTACAGCAGCAACTGAAGGAGGTCGGCGTTGGCCCGAATGACGTTGTCGGGTTATTGCTGCATCGCGATCAATGGCTGATCCCGGCGATGGTCGCTACATTGGCTCTTGGGGCTACCTTTGTACCGCTGGACCCAACCTATCCATTGTCCAGGCTGAAACGCTACGTCGATGTTGCCAAACCGAAAGTACTGCTCATTCATCCGGACGAGAACGTTCTGGCGCGACAGTTGCACCAGAACGTGGTGTATCCCAAACTTGACGCGATCGGAAAGATGGTTTGCGTCACCAGACGGTACGATGACATTGCTTACATCCTGTTTACCAGTGGATCTACTGGGCAACCTAAGGGCGTTAGCATCGGGCATCAAGCATTACGCAACTTCTTAATCGCCATTGCCGAGCGGTTGGAAGTGCGCTCATCCCATATCTTTTTGGCGCATACCACGGTAGCGTTCGATATTTCCATTCTTGAACTGCTCCTGCCTCTGAGCGTTGGCGGGGCGGTACTGTTGGCTAACAATGATGAAGTGAGCGCCATCGAAGGCATTATCCCTCTGATTGAGAAATGCGATTTCATTCAGGCGACCCCGAGCCTATGGAAAATTTTGTGGGCAACTGGCTGGCGTCCTAAAGCTTCTATGACGCTGCTGACCGGTGGTGAGGCGATGCCGTTGGCATTGGCGAAAAAGTTGTGCCAGGTATGTGGCAAATTATGGAATATGTATGGTCCAACGGAAGCAACAATCTGGACATCGTGCGAATGTGTAGAATGTGACGCAGATTATATTTCCATCGGCGAACCGTTGGCGAATACTCAACTGCATGTGCTTAACGAAGCACTTGAGCCATGCGAGCTGGGGGAACTCTATATTTCAGGGCTCGGTCTGGCGCAAGGTTATTACGGCAACAGCGAAGGGACAGAAAAAGTGTTTATCACTCACCAACAAACCGGCCTGAGGCTTTATCGCTCGGGAGATCGCGTTCACTTGCACGAGTCGGGAAAAATAGAGTGGCTTGGACGTGGTGAGGAGGAAATTAAAATTCGCGGTAACCGTATCGGTGTGAGCGAGATTGAGCAAGAGCTGGAGAATATCTCTGGTATCACTAGCGCGGTGGTGGCGGCCAGGCCGTTTGAAGGGCAGGGGGATGATATGCTTACCGCGTATATTGTCAGCCAAGCCTCATTGAGCAAAGCGTCGCTGGAGGTTTATTTAGCTGATAGGTTGCCCGCTTATATGGTGCCAGATCTGTTCGTAGTACTGTCTGAATTTCCTCTCCAGCCGAACGGCAAGCTTGACAGAAAGTCTCTGCCCGATCCCTGTTGGAATAATACGTTGCACCATGACGCAGCCGGCTCCTCGGAAGCGCAGGACAATGTCCAACGGCAAGCCATTGTTGAGACGGTTTGTCAGGTTTTCGCTACCATATTGGGATGCAAAGAATTTGACGCCACATCAAGCTTTTTCGATCGTGGAGGCAATTCGGCGCTGGCCGTAATTTCAGCAGGCGTTATCAGTACGAAGTTACGGCGTAAAATACCGGTATCCTTGATCATCAGCGGTGAAAACCCCGGCGCCATTGCAGAGCAAATATTGCAACACTCCTGAGCTACGGATCAGAGAATATTATCAACGTATTCAGAGCATCATCCGTAGATCATGCTAAGGAGAGACTATGAATAACGAACAACAATTACGTGAAATCTGCCAATTCATTAATCGGGAGCGTGTATTAACGCTCAGTGTCGCTGCGGAAGGGATGGTGTGGTCTGCAAGTTGTTTTTATCAATTCCAAAAAGAGCAAATGGTACTGTATTTGATGAGTGATATCAATTCACGCCATTCGCAGTTAATGCTTAAGGCACCAATAGTCTCCGGAACTATTATATCATCGGTGAAATCAATGATGTCGATGAAAGGAATGCAATACCTGGCTCACATCACTCCATTGTGTGCGGAAGAAGAGCAGCAAGCGCGAAATTTCTATTGTAAACGTTATCCCATCAGTCGCGTTATGGACTTGAAAATATGGCGACTACAATTGATGGAAATAAAGTTTACACAAAGATGCATGGGCATGAAAAGATGTTTGCATTGGCTGCGGACGCCGAAACTGGAGACATATACACAATGAAGAAAAAAACATTGCTATTATCGGTGGTGGGGCGGCGGGCACAGTAGCAGCCTGGCAGTTGCGCGACCGGCATAATATAACTGTGTTTGAGGCAAACCCTTATATCGGCGGGCATGTTTATACGTGCTTTGTTGATACCAATGAACAAAAGAATATTCCCGTGGATATGGGCGTAGAGTACTTTAACGAACGGGTTGCACCGAATGTTTTTAATTTACTGAATTACTTAGGTATCGAAAACTACGTGGCACCTTCGTCGTTCCACGCTTATTTCCCCGAAGAAGAGCAGTGCTGGAGTAATGTTCACTACGATGGCCCTATGCGTCAGGCCATGGAGAGCGAATTTAGTCGTTTTCAGCTGGGCATGTCAGAGGTGATAAGTTCCGGAAACGCGCGTTATAAAACGATGTCAATTGCGGATTACCTAGCGGAAAATGGCTATTCGTCTGGGTTTGTGTATCAGGCACTCTATCCGATGATCAGTATTTCTACTGGTTGCAATGTCGATGTGAGTAGTTATCCGCTGATGTTTTTCGCATTGTCGTTCAACGCTAATCTGGTTTCGTTCTTTGCCCCCGGCTATTGGCGTAAGGTTGTTGGCGGCATGAATCGCTACTTGCAATGCCTGGCCGACGAGTTGGGAGATCGCGTGCGGCTGAATACGCCGGTACAGTGGGTAAAATCCCGTGACAAAGCCGTTGTATTGTGTCATTCGAGAAAAGAGGATATTTTTGATGCTGTGATTTTTGCCACTTCGGTGGAAGTAACTCTGTCGCTGTTGACTGAGGCAACGGCGCAGCAACGGGAGATCCTCTCCTATTTCACCTATCACGATATCGAGAGCGTGGCTCATCATGACACGCGTTATCTGGGAGAGAAATCGGAACCGCATTACTTCAACTATTGCCAGTTCACTGATTTTTCTGCTGAAACGCCAGGCGGGAGTATCACCCGTGTGATTAACACGTTATCACCATATCGACATCTCACCACGCCGTTGTTGGTGACTCTCGACCCCAAAATACCCATTGATCATCAAAAACAGATAAAAACTTGCCGCTGGCGCGTGGCTAGACAGTTGCCAGGAGATTTTGCGCACAAGATGCGTCTTAAAGAAATACAGGGCAAGTCCAACATGTGGTTTTGCGGTGTTGACACCAGCTTGGGAGGACATGAAGGAGCAGTAGTGTCAGGCATGGTGATTGCCGAGCGGTTTGGGGCTCCTTATCCTTACAAACATGACCTGCTGGCGTATATTCAATTCCAGGTAACCAACGATATTATGGGGGTCAAAACGCGTGGTGAAATGTTAAAAGATTGGTTATCCGAATTGCTATTCTTAACCGCCAAAAAATGTGCTCTCCATAAAAGTCTTTCCTACAAATTCATTAAAGATTTTATTGTATAAACATGTATGCCATATGTAACAGGAGGGGCATTATGTACAAAATAGATGAATTACGTATCGACAATTTAGTAACTCCCGATAAATTAGCGGCGAAATTACCAGCATCTGCTGACATTATCAATCATGTCACTGGAACACGTGAACGTATCGGACGCATTCTGAATGGGGAAGATAAAAGGTTGCTGGTCGTGATTGGCCCCTGTTCAATTCACGACAGAGACGCTGCACTGGACTATGCCGGGCTGCTTGCGATCCAACGCGAGCTCTATCGGGATCGACTGGAAATCGTCATGCGTACCTATTTCGAAAAACCACGTACGGTGATGGGTTGGAAGGGATTGATTTCCGATCCGGCGCTGGATGGTAGTTACCAAGTGAACCGTGGCATCGAAATTGCCAGGCAGATGTTGCTAGATATCAATCAGCTTGGACTGCCCACCGCCACTGAGTATTTGGATGTGGTGGTATGGCGCTACATCGCCGATTTAATTAGTTGGGGGGCGATTGGTGCGCGAACGACGGAAAGCCAAGTGCACCGTGAAATGGCGTCAGCGCTGCCTTGCCCAATCGGATTTAAAAATGGCACCGACGGTAATGTCGCCATCGCTATTGATGCCATTCGAGCTGCTCGCAACAGGCATACATTTTTCTCTCAAGATCAACATGGGCAGATGGCGGTTTATCAGACTAAAGGCAACGCTCACGGGCATATAGTTTTACGTGGGGGGAAAAAACCGAATTACCATGCAGCGGATATTGCCGCCGTGTGCGGCAGACTGCACGCTTACAATCTACCAGTGTATTTGATGATCGATTTCAGTCATGGTAACAGCCAGAAATTAGCGCGTAATCAGCTAATGGTCGCAGAGGAGGTTTGTCGGCAGATTCGTATGGGGTCGAAGGCGATAGCCGGCGTCATGGTGGAAAGTTTTCTGATTGAGGGCTCGCAGCCGGCTATTTCAGGGCAGGCCTTAACCTATGGACAGTCGATCACCGATCCTTGTCTTAGCTGGGCGGACAGTGTGCAGTTGTTGGCAATGTTAGCGGAAGCGGTTGATTCGCGCTTCTCTGAACATTAGCCCTACTGAAAAAATAATTTTAATAAACAGTGATATAACAATAAATTTAGTGAAATCTTTACTTGCAATAATATGCTCATGACATAATTTATCAAAATATGCAACAACCTTCTTGAAAGGTTACTGAGCGGAATCAAACAGGAGTAAAACAATTAACACTATGAAGTGTAATAGCTTATTCAGTCTTTTTTATGTTCTCTTTATAGTAAAACTTGGAGGTCAAAATGAATCAGAAGTGGAATACGCTAATAATTTCAGTATTAACACCATCAAGTCTCCCGAAACCGAGGGTGCCCTGACGTTCGGCACCTCAGAGGTCTCCGGTATCGTGGATGCCATTCGCAATTACGATATGTTCGTGTGCGCCCTGGTATGCGCAGTTATACCGTGAGAAGCGCCCCTCCTGGACCCAGGCATATCATGATATGAACTCTGCCAGTGGTGTCAGTATCTCCTACAGTTCACCGGTCTGGGACAGTCAGGTTGTGTAGAAAATAGAGTCATAATGAATATGAACTGATATAGGCAGAACCTATGTTGACCTGTAGTCTGAGTTATAGGGGGAAGTTTATATAGCAAATGATGCATAACACCTATTTACATAAAAACCGTTATATCTTCAATTGCTCTTTAATACCGCCATTGAAGGTATGATTCAGGATAGAGGCAGTATGGAAAAGCTCACAGAAAATAATCTATTATCTCTGCGAGAAAGACAAGTGCTACATATGCTGACACAAGGATATGAGTATGCTCAAATATCACAAAATATTAACATATCAGTTTCATGTCAAAAATATCAAGCGTAAAATACAAGCTCGGAATACAAATCACGCTATATACATTGCTAACAAGGATGAGATTCTCTAAATGAAAATTGATATATTAATTGGCCATACTAGTTTACTTCATCAAACCAATAATAATAACTTCCTTCATTATCTCAATGAGGAAGAAACAAAACGCTATCATCAGTTTCATCTTATTAGTGATAAAGAACTCTATATTTTAAGTCGCATTTTACTTAAAACAGCACTAAAAAGATATCAGCCTGATGTATCATTGCAATCATGGAAATTTAGTACGAACAAATATGGAAAACCATTTATTATTTTTCCTCAGTTGAAAAGAAAAATTTTCTTTAACCTTTCTCATACCACAGATACAGTAGCCGTTGCTATAAGTTCACACTGCGAACTTGGTGTTGACATTGAAAAGATAAGAGATCTAGGCAACTCTTATCTGAACATTAGCCAGCATTTTTTTACTCCACAGGAATCTACTGACATAGATTCACTTCCTCATTATGAAAGTCAGTTACTATTTTGGAAAATGTGGACGCTCAAAGAAGCTTATATCAAATATCGTGGAAAAGGCCTATCTTTAGGACTTGACTGTATTGAATTTGATTTGAAGAAGAAAAAACCAACCTCACAATATAGAGGTTCTCCGGTTTATTTTTTTCAATGGAAAATAGATAACTCACTTCTCGCATTAGCCTCTCCGCTTATCTCCCCTCAAATAAATATACGTCCATTTTCTATGCAACAAAAAATTTATCAGCACGACTGTCAGTTAATACATCGTCAAATATCCAGAATGCATTGTTTAAGAGAGTGAACTAATGAAGATTAGTTATCTAGAAGCAAAAAAATTTTACACGGACCGTGGACGCCAGTACTGTTCAGCAGATTATCAGGCGCTGCTGAAGCGGCATAATCTGCGTGGCAGTATGAGAGCAAAGGGCTGCTGTTACGATAATACCTGCGTGGAAAGCTTCTTTCATTCACTGAAAGTGGAATGTATCCACGGAGAACACTTTATCAGCCGGGAAACAATGCGAGCAACGGCGTTTAATTATATCGAATGTTATTACAATCGCTGGCGACGGCACAATTTGTGTGGCTGTCTCAGTCCGGAACAATTTGAAAACCAGAACCTCGCTTAGGGCGGTGTCCATATTACGTGGGTAAGATCAAACATATCGCTCGTGATTATTGAAATAGTGGACAATTCTCTGGTCGTCAAAATACTCAGTAATTTTATCAAGTAGCGACTTTATCGAGATCCAGTAATTTATTTTTAAATATAAACAAACAAGCTTCATTGAAATTCTCTACTTGTAATCGTTCACAAAGTGCTGTTCGCATGCGATAAAGTCCTTTAGCTGATATATCTAACTCACTCGCAGCTTCTTCCATCGTCATTCCGTCCTTAAGTAACTGCAACATTTTTTTTTCGTGGGCACTAAGCCTCAAATCATTCAGCCACCCCACAGTGAGAATCTTTCCATTCATATTTACCAATAACCTAAATAATGACACCATGTCAAGCGGCATCAGAGACATACTCATAAACTTCAGGCTAAGTAATTGAGCTTCTTGCTCCTGATACCGCATATCAAGCATAATGCACAAGATGATTTTTCTCATTCTAGCAGAATTGAGAATTAAATAGTCATATAACCAAAGTGGCGAACGACTATCAATCAAAACAGAATATTCATCTGTATCACTATCAAATATGTTTCTATCTACAGAATTAAGCAAGATAAGATCCGGAAAAAACTCTCTCATCCCTCTGATCAAGTAGATATCCTGTGTCACTAGCAATATCGACGACCTTACCATGATTCATCCCTTAGTTTCTTGGAACAACTTTAGGATATTACCCTATGTCCTATGTCTAATAGCAACGAGAAGTTATCCGGCTGAATTATTATCCGTCATCGCTGACCTTAACTCGGCCAGCGAACCAACTCATTCTGCAATTGATGGCAGCTATTTATTATAAGTAAAAACAGCACTCAGAAAAGTAGCTTTATATTTATTAGGATTTTTTGTCAGAAAAAATCCTAATAATACTATAAAAATAATCAAATCATTCAATTGAAATGCTCAAAATCATAGCATCAGCGCAAGGATAAATAATAACTCTTTGTTTTATAATAAGTAATACATCAAAAAAAATGAATGAAAACAAAAAAAGATAGCGATACAGATTTATCTTAAAACAATGAAAGAGGTTTTCATGGTGTTTAATCTCATGTAAATTGACTGTAATTAATAATGTAAGTCAGAAGGGATGCTATTTAATAGCTAGATAAGCAACAAATTAATTACAGCAATCCTTTCTATTACCCTTAATTAAAATTTGAACTGAGCAAGACACTGTATGAACACTCATCAACAAGCAAGTATAGAAAAACTATCTTGCTTTAACTCATCATTTCTATATTTCGCTAATATACTACCTTATTTGTTATTATCTTTTCCTATTCTGGCTCAAGGTGCAAACACTTTATATGAAAAAAGAATTCAGCAGGCGCGTAGCGGTAACTATGTAATATTCCTTCATTATATGCAGAACTATCAAAAACAGAATGTTCTGAGCTCTGAGCAGGTTGCTGACTGGCTGCAAGTTTCATTTTGGTCTGGTAATGATGAAAAAGTTATTCAGATCTGGCAGAAATATCATAATAATATAGATATACCTGCCCGCGGAATTGCTGCGACCGCGCAATCGTTGCGAAATAAAAAAGAATGGCAACCTGCGCTCTCTCTCTGGAAAAAAGCTCGTGACCTTGCGCCAGAAAACAACGATTACCGCATTGGCTATATTAAAACGCTGGCCGATGCCCGTATGGATAAAATAGCTCTACAGGAGGCCCGACGACTGGTCATGGAAAAGCCAAGTCCGGCACACTTCCTGACGCTCTCCTATGTTTATCAGCTTCAAGGGAAAAACTGGGATCGGCTGTTAACTAACACTAGTATCCTGCAGAGAGCTCCAGAAGATGAAGCTCTGCAAAGTGAACTCATTCATTCGCTTACAGCTAACCGGGTAAACACTCCAGCACTGAGGCTGTCACAACGAATGACATTGCCACCCACACAGCGACGTCGCCTTGAGCTTGACGCTGCTGCCGAGATGGTACGCCTTGCCGATGTACCTGCACGTTCAGAAAAAGAGCGCTTTCAGCTCGCGCAAGCAACACTTAATCGCTATTCCGCCCTGCTATCGCAATGGCAAAACGTACCGCAAGCCCAAGAAGACATTATTCGAGCTCGCATTGATCGCTTGGGTGCGTGGTATGCATGCGGCAATTACCCTCAGGTAATCCGTGAATATCATGCGCTCACATCCACGCAGCATCCGGTGCCTGATTGGGCAATCGGCTGGGTGATTTCTGCTTATTTGGAAGAGCGAAATATCAGTGAGGCACTCGCGCTACTGCAAAAATACCCGACCTACAAACCTGATCCTAAAGATAATGGTCATGAGCTTTTTTACGCTTATCTTGATACGGGGCAATATCAGGCTGCCCGCCAGTATGTTGAGCGGATCAGTCAGAACACCACATGGAGTCGCTACGATTTTGGCTCTCCAACTGCTCAGCCAAACAACCAGTGGCTGAGTGGTAAATCGCTCGATTTTCAGTATTTACTTATGACTAAGGCGTTGCCTGAGGCGGAAAAACTGGCTCATCATCTAGCAACAACCGCGCCAGGGAACCAGGGATTACAGATTGATTATGCCGCCTTACTGCTAGCCAGAGGTCTGCCGCGTGCGGCAGAGAAAAAGTTAAAAATGGCGGAAGTGCTGGAACCGTCAAATATCGAACTGGAACGGCAACAGGCTTACGTGGCGATGGAGCTTCAAGAGTGGCAACAGATGGATTTGCTAACTGACGATGTGCTTGCCCGTGCGCCTGTCAATCGCAGCGTTCAACGATTGAATAGACTTAGAAATATCCACCACATGTCCGAACTTCGTCTGGATGCGGGAAAAGGATTGCATTCCGATAACCCCGTCAGTGGTACACATGATCTAAATTGGGGAGCCACACTTTATGGTCCCCCTATGGCGGATAAGTGGCGATTGTTTGGCGGTACTCAGTATTCGCAAGGCAATTTCGACGAAGGAAAAGGCATCAGCCGTCACTTTTTTGGCGGTGTTGAATGGCGACCACGCGACCTCCTAGCTGAAGCAGAATTATCCAGCAACCGTTATCATGATACAAATAAGCTAGGTGCACGCCTTTCTACAACGTACAACATTAGCGATCATTGGCAGGTTAGCGGTAGCCTCGAGCGAATATCTCGCACCACTCCTTTACGCGCATTGCGCGATGGTATCAGCGCAAATCGGGGAGAAGGTGCAATTCGTTGGTATCAAAATGAGCGTCGTGAGTACCAGTTCAACGCTGCAGTTAGCCACTTTTCAGACCATAACCTTCGACGGGAATATACCCTTACTGGCAAAGAGCGCCTCTGGCAAACACCAACTCTAACACTGGATCTTGAGTCCGGAATATCAGCCAGCGAGAACAATCGGCGGAATACGCGCTATTACAATCCAGAGTGGGATCTTTTCACAACGGCAACACTGTCAGTCAATAATCAAATGTATCGCCACTACGATACCCTCTGGAGCCAACAGTTAATTGCTGGAGGCGGCAGTTACTGGCAGGAGAGTTTATCCGCTGGCGCAATCACCCTGTTTGGTTACGGACAACGTATTCAATGGAAAAACGTCATTGATGCGGGCGTGATATTGAACTGGAACAAGCGCCCTTACGACGGTAAACGCGAGAGCAACCTTTCTGTCACATTCGATGCGAATTTACGTTTTTAAGGATTAATATGCTGAATAAACGTTTGTTTGTCAGGCTGATTCTCATCAGCTTGCTATGTCTTAGCGCTTTTGTCTGCGCCCAGACCCTGTCGTTTACTCCTCCCAGAGAACGATCACAATTGGCAGCGAATAAACCTTGGCCAAAGAATCATTTTTTGGTCTTGGCCTACCACGATGTTGAAGATGCTGCTGCAGATCAGCGCTATCTCTCTGTGCGAACCAGCGCATTAAATGAACAGATTAGCTGGCTATTACATAACGGCTATAACGCCATTAGCATACAGGATATTCTGGATGCACACCACGGTAAAAAAACGCTTCCACCAAAAGCATTTTTGCTAACTTTTGACGATGGCTACAGCAGTTTTTACACCCGTGTCTGGCCACTGCTCCAAGCTTGGAACGTCCCGGCGCTGTGGGCTCCCGTAGGTAGTTGGGTTGATACTCCAGCGAATCATAAGGTCAATTTTGGCGGACTGATGACGTCGCGCGAGCGCTTTGCTACTTGGGATATGGTGCGAGAATTAAGTCAGTCGCCGCTGGTTGAGATTGGCTCACATACCTGGGCCTCACATTACGGTATTCTAGCCAATCCTCAAGGAAGCCGTGAACCAGCTATTGCTAACCGCTTTTATGATAAAGCAACTAGGCACTATGAAACTGACCAACAATTTACCCAGCGAATAACAAATGATGTACGCAAAGTCACCGACAAAATAGCACAGGTTACTGGGAAAGCACCGCGCGCCTGGGTTTGGCCTTATGGTGCAGCCAACGGCATCTCGCTTTCTGTAATTAATAAGCAAGGTTACCAACTGGCCTTTACACTTGAGGACGGACTGGCGAACGTGCAGCACCTCGACAACATTCCGCGCCTGTTAATTTCAGGAAATCCCTCAATTAAAGCCTTTGCCAGCGCAGTCACACGGATTCAGGAGTTAGATCCAGTACGTGTTATGCACGTTGATCTCGATTATGTCTACGATCATGAGCCGATTCAGCAAACAAAAAATATCGATAAACTCGTCCAGCGAGTCTACGACATGAAAATAACCCATGTTTTCCTGCAGGCATTTTCAGATCCGCACGGTGATGGTCGAATCAACTCACTCTATTTTCCCAACCGCCGTCTCCCTGTGCGCGCAGATCTCTTTAATTTTGTGTCTTGGCAGTTACAGACACGTGCCGGAGTAAAAGTATTCGCGTGGATGCCGGTTCTCTCTTTTAATCTCGATCCTTCGCTTCCGCGAGTACAGCGCTGGAATAAAGAAACAGGTCAGACGCAGACTGCCTGTGAACCCTATATCAGACTATCGCCATGGGACGAACAGACTCGCCATCAGATCACGGAAATATATGAAGATCTGGCGAGATACGCCCCCTTTAATGGAATTTTATTTCACGACGATGCAGTCCTCACCGATTTTGAGGATGCCGGACCGGGGGCCATGCGAGCTTGGAACAACCGTAGCATTGCCGCAATGCTGCAGGATCAGACAGAGCTCCAGGCTTGGAGCCGTTTTAAAAGTCAGACACTGATTACGTTTACCCATGCGCTTAGCCAAGCGGTGAAAAGCATACGTGGCCCCCAGATAAAAACTGCTCGCAATATGTTCGCTTTGCCCATCCTTGAACCCGAGAGCGAGTCATGGTTTGCGCAAAATCTGGATGACTTTCTGGCTGCCTATGATTGGACAGTCCCAATGGCTATGCCGCTGATGGAGTCGGTTCCGGCAGAGGAAAGCCATGCTTGGCTGAGACGATTGGTATCAACAATCGCTGCACGACCTGGTGCATTGGATAAAACCATCATTGAGCTGCAGGCCAGAGACTGGAGTCAGAAACCGCAACGTGGCGTACCAGATCAACGTCTGGTGGAATGGATGCGCGTACTTCAGCTTAGTGGTATTAAAAATTATGGTTACTACCCCGATGACTTTATTAACAACCAGCCTGATATTTCCCGAATCAGGCCTGAATTTTCTTCGTACTGGTATCCTGACAATGACTGATCGCATTATCGCATTCTGTATTTTATGCTTGGTATTCGGGTTGCCATTAGGTATGGCAGCCATTTTTACTGGTGAGTTAATTCTGGATTTTGTCTTTTTCTGGCCACTATTTATGTCCGTATTCTGGGTAACTGGTGGTCTTTATTTCTGGTTTCAGCTCGAACGTCACTGGTCATGGAATGCACAAACGCATGCGCCTGTGTTAGCTGGTAATCCATTAATTTCTATTTTGATTCCCTGCTTCAATGAAGAACAGAGTGCTAGGGAAACCATTAGTGCAGCACTGGCGCAACGTTACCAAAATATTGAAGTTATCGCGATCAACGATGGTTCATCGGATAACACAGCTTTGGTTCTGGAAAAACTGGCGCAAGAACAGCCGCGCCTACGTATTATTCATCTGGCGGAAAATCAGGGAAAAGCAGTGGCGCTGAAAGCAGGTGCTGCAGCGGCGAGAGGCGATCTTCTGGTCTGTATCGACGGTGATGCCATGCTCGACCGAGATGCGGCGGCCTATCTGGCAGCTCCGCTGATTCACTACCCTAAGGTCGGAGCAGTTACAGGAAACCCGCGTATTCGCACGCGCTCCACTTTAATTGGTCGTATTCAGGTTGGTGAATTCTCTTCAATTATAGGTCTAATAAAACGCACACAGCGGATCTATGGTCGGGTCTTTACCGTCTCTGGTGTTATTGCTGCCTTTCGTCGCCAGGCGCTGGCAGATGTAGGCTACTGGAGTCCAGACATGATTACGGAAGACATCGACATTAGCTGGAAGTTGCAACTTCGCCACTGGGAGATTTTTTTCGAACCGCGAGCATTGTGCTGGATCCTAATGCCGGAAACGCTAAAAGGTCTGTGGCGACAGCGTCTGCGTTGGGCACAGGGTGGAGCAGAAGTTTTTCTGGTCAACTTGCGTAAGATCGCTCGCTGGGAACATCACCGCATGTGGCCTCTCTTTTTAGAGTACGCGCTGTCAACCTTGTGGGCATTCGCCTATGCGGTGACCATATTGTTGTTTATCTTTAGCCATATAGCACCACTGCCACAGAATCTGATCGTCGATAGTCTCTTCCCACCTGAATTTACCGGTCTGCTGCTTGGGGTAATGTGTCTCCTGCAATTCCTCACCAGTTTGTACATTGAACGGCGCTATGAAAAAAAAGTCGCGAGTTCACTTTTCTGGGTGATCTGGTTCCCAATGGTTTACTGGATGATTGGTCTTTTCACCACCCTTGTCGCATTTCCAAAAGTCATGCTTAAACGCCAGCGCTCACGAGCGCGTTGGATCAGTCCCGATCGAGGAAAAGGAAGTATTCAATGAACGAAGATACATTAATTTTGACTGAAAATCGGCTTTTATCTCGTCTATTCGATGGGGCATTAACGCTGCTGGCATGGGGGGGATTTATGTTTTTCTTCTATGCCAATTTGCTGATGGAGTTCACTACACAAAGCAACCGGCGCTGGGAACTTATTATCGCCTCTTTTAACACAGTGTTGGCTTATCTGCTCGTAGCCGCGATCAACGGCTGGTTGTTAATTATGTGGTATCAATATAACCGTCATCGCACTCAGTTAAGACACCAACGTCATCTCGAATCATTGTGCCATGAGAAGCTTGCCCGCAGTTTTAACGTCACTCCACAAATTATCTCAGAGATGAGCCAGTATAATCTACTGACGGTTTATCATAACCATATTGGTCAAATTATTGATTTAAAAATAAAATCTCTGAAGGATGGGGAATCTCAATAATTTACTATAGTTACAATTATAAAAATATGAACTTGGACAACTGGCGTTCCTTTGGCACTCATAGCGGGACACCACAAGGTGGTATTACCTCCCCTATTCTTGCCAATGTATTTCTCCACGAGTTTGATGAATTTATGAGAAATAGAATCACTGAGTCTGGCAAAGGGGGAAGAAGAAGACTCAATCCCATATACAAAAGAGCATTACAAAACTAGGCAAATCATATTAAATGGTTCAGGCGAGGTTTCAGCACTTTAGGAATGTTTGCGGATAAGCAGAAAATTCAAAAAAGGAAATATGAAACGGATGAACTAAAGAAACAATGACATAACCTATCCAGTGTTATTATAGATAATACTGGATTCAAAAAATGAGATATGTCCGATATGCTGGTGATTTTTTGATTGATGTGATAGGAAGTAAAGATGAAGCAGAACAGATAATGAAAGAGGTTGTCAATTTTGCCGAAGCTGAACTTCATCTGTATATATCTAAAAAAACAGCATCCTTGATCCGAAGAAAGGATTTACTTTTCTCGATTATGAAATAAAAACACGCAGTGAAAAAAAGAGGTCCAATATATTGTAGGAATTAAGGCAGATGGAAGTAAAACTCATGCGGTAAAACGTACGACAACGGAACACGTCCATCTGGGGTTCTGAGGGAAAGAATCCTGAAATTCTGCTCTCTATATGGCTATGGAAATTACGATGGCGGATATGGTAATAGTGTTTAGTGCTGGTCGGCCTGCAATGATGTCACATATCTGACTATGAAATCATTGGTCAGTATAACGCCGAAATCGCGGCTATGCGAATTACTACAATCCTGCCTCATTCACTATCGCAATAAGTTGCATTGGATATGGGAAAATAGTCCTTATAGGGCTCCGTTTGGGAAACGGAAAATATTGTTAAGCGCATTATTTAACCAATCCCGATGTGTAATGGATTGATTTTACGTCAGCAGTTATCGCTTTTAAGTTGTCGCTCTTACGGTATTGCATTTAGGTTATCCGATTAATGCCAATTCCCCTGAAAACACCGTATAGCGCGGGAGTACACCCTACCGCGATAACGCAACCGTACAATATTGTACGTTTCCCAAACGCAGCCCGTTTACGGGGCTGAAGCGGGGATACCGTCTGGCAGAGCTGGTTATGATGCATGAGCCGCTGGCCCGAATGCAGTGTTGCGGCTGAGAGCCGCAGAGGGGAAGTTGCGTCCATTTTACGGGGAACGGAGCAAAAAACCACCATTCATACCCTTTATCAATCAGTGTTATCCTGTTTAATAGTCGTTTCCGTTCATATAGTGCATAAGGAGTGTTGAAGAAATATCCGTTTTGTGGTGTTTTTTAATCTTTTGGGGGTTTTAATTCCTATTGATCGAGGAGAATCCCACTATGGCCACTTCTGTGCAGTATGCAATACGCGCAGGATATATACTTTTCCCCACTGGCTGTCGACTTCATAAACCAGAACAAAATGCGGGTGAATGACCAGTTCCCGGGTTCCTTCCACACGACCATTGCGGCCTTTATACGGCTGCCCGGACAGGCTGCTGGCTGAATAACCAATCCGTTCGTCCAGTTCAATAGCGGCCATCAGGTTCTGCTCCGCAATGTACTCACGAATGCGCTTTCTGTCCTGGCTTGCCAGCATGGTCCAGAATATCTCCATCATTTACCGGTGACCTTCCTGCTCATTTCATCCCGCCATGCAGTAGCGGAGGATTCGACCATGTCATGGGGAAGCACATCACCGCGCTTGAGTTGCTGACGTCCTGCCTCAACCTGGTCACGGAACCAGGTGTTATGCTGCCGTTCAACGGTCTGGCGCATAAAATCCCGGATTAACTGAGAGCCATTACGGTCCATGCTTTTTGCAGCGGCCATAAAAGCATCCTTCAGTTCAGCGTCAATTCTTAAACTCATATTAACCTGTGCCATTTATCACTCCGTCATTACCACGTATATACACAGTATATAATGATTCAGATATCGTCACCAGGATATGCCGCGCCAGCGGCATGGAAGGCGGCACGCTGTAGTTACATGTGATACCGGAGTAAAACCGCCGAAGCCCGGCGTAAGCCGGTACTGATTGATAGATTTTGCCAATCCCATCCCCGCCCTGCTAAGCCATACCCGCTTTCAGCCATGATAGAGCTTCTGTGCGCGGTCGGAGTGGTCCCGACGAGGGTTTACCCGAAGTCGGGGCGTATCTCCGCGTTAGCGGGCCGTGAGGGCCGCTTACGAGCGTGTACTCAATATATCCAGCCAGAAGACTGACAGCGATGAAAATGTTTAGTTACAACATTCATAATTAAAAGCGACTCTGTTCCGGCCCGAAGGGCCGGGGCGGGGCCGCTTTTCAGTTATGAGGGAGGGGCTTTGTGGTTTCAGTTCTGCGCGGGACTGGGGTTTTTTTGGATGTTGCCTTTGTGTGTTGTAACTAAATCGGCTCCGGTCGGGGCCCACCGCTTGCGGTGGGAGGTGCATATCTGTCTGTCCATAGGACAGGCAGTGAATAGGTTTTCTTTTTAAATGAATGTAGTTAAGTAGTTTAAAGGAGATATAAACAGGTGTTTAAAAGATACATTGCACCCTGTAAGGCTGGCGGATGGCGCTTTATGATATGAACGGTTGTAACCTTATGAGGAAGTCCCTTGCAGTTTAATGTGGATAGGCAAAATTCCCCATCTGTGAGATGTGTTTTGTATCAAAAACAGGGAGAACCGGATGCACCAGAAGGTGGATGATAAGGTTGTTTTTTGTGTGTGGTGCTGTTTTTTTGTGCACTGACGGGCTTCAGGCGTGCGAATGCCTCCGGCGCGGGCCGGATTATTCTGAGGAGGTCACTTTCAGGGAGAAGCTGTGGCCAGCCGGCTGTAATTACGGTTACGTGACAGAATCATGCGCTCCTTCACACGACGCTCCACTTCACGTTTTACCGCCTCACGACTGGCAGTGAAGCGCCCTTCCGCGATTTCGCGCGTCAGCTGCCGTTTCACCAGGGTGACGATATCCTGGCGTTCCCTGTTCGCATCACGACGCGCACGGGCACGCTTTATTCCCCGGGACTTAAGCTCTGTCTGGTAACTGCGGAAACGCTCACGCACAAAACGCCAGGCTTTCGCTATCAGTTCATCCATACCCAGGGTATCCAGCCCCTGCTTTTTGCGCTGTTTGTTTTCCCATACCACACGGCTGCGGCGCGCAGCTGCCACTGCATCCTCAGACACATCAAGGGCGGCAAACAGCGCCGGTGTGAACGTGATATCGGTCGGAATGTAGCACCCGATAAGCGGGTCATATTCCGTCTGGTAGGTAATCAGTCCCAGTTCTGCAAGGAACGTCAGGGCCCGGGTGGCACGGGTGATGGAGAGTTTTCCGGCAGCAGACTCCGTCGCCAGTCCGCACTCAATGGCCAGTGTGGTGATGGAGCACTGGACGCGGTTGGCCAGCGGGTCATAGTGGAAACACAGCCCCTGCAGGAGCGCATCAATAGCCCGTCGACGCAGCACCGGTGGCATGCGTCGACGCAGACCACGCGAACGGGCATGCGCCACATGAATGGCGAAATCAAAACGGGAAGTGAAGCCCACCGCCTTTTCCATCAGTTTTTCGCAGAACTTCAGCGTTCCTGCACCTTCACGGGGTGTAAACACCGGATTCGGGTTCTTTACCTGGCGGTAATACGTTTGTTGAAGATTAGTCACACCATCCTGCACTTACAATGCGCAGAAGGAGCGAGCACAGAAAGAAGTCTTGAACTTTTCCGGGCATATAACTATACTCCCCGCATAGCTGAATTGTTGGCTATACGGTTTAAGTGGGCCCCGGTAATCTTCTCTTAGTCGCCAAACCTGGTGAAGATTATCGGGGTTTTTGCTTTTCTGGCTCCTGTAAATCCACATCAGAACCAGTTCCCTGCCACCTTACGGCGTGGCCAGCCACAAAATTCCTTAAACGATCAGCAATCTATCACTCACGCCTGAGATAAGCAAGAATGTGAATATTTACGAAGTCGCTCTGCGTTTCAGCTCTGATTCAATCAGTTTTTCAAGCATCTGCGCCTGGGTAATACCTTCCTCATCCGCCAGTTCACTCAGCCTGTCTTTTAACCGGGCCTGGATAACCGCATGAAAAGCCTTATGAGTGTTGCTTCTGCGAGCCAGAGAAGCTCTTTGCCTCTCTCTGGCCGGAACAGGGTTACCTTTCCGGTATGCACGCTTGGTGCCTGATGAGGAAGTCACTGCATTTTCTGTCTGCGACATCTCGCCTTCTCAATACTCAAACAGAGATCGTTTCGCAGAGGATACTACAGTTTTTTGAAATCAGCGACTTGAAAGTTGTGACGATGATCTGTGTTGGCGCACAAATCATGTCTGATTACGACCGTTTAATGTGATTTTGATAATGAAATGACTGAAAAAAAGAAAAGTCTTAAATTGTGTGCCGGCCCCGGGCTGGACCGGCGATTTCTGAAATGTGAAAGCCAGTCCGAGGGACTATTGACATCATTATAAAGCTACGCCCAATAAAATTGCGTAACATCAAATTTTATAAAACAAGGTATCAGGCGCCACAACTGACTGAACAAAACCAAAACGCTCATAAAAAACTCTGGCGTCATCATCAATTGCATGAACCATAACAGCCTTAATGCCAACCTGTTTAGCCAGATTGGCAACCCGATGAATGGCATCACTCAGCAACCATTTACCGAAACCATGTCCCTGGGTACAAACATCGACAGCCAGACGTCCTAAAAGAACAACAGGTACAGGATTGGGCATATTATGCCGCAAACTGCGCCCAAGTTCGGCATGAGTGACAGAACCCGTAGCTAATGAGTAGTACCCCACAACACGTAAAGTACCCTCCAGACAAATAACAAACGTACGAGAAGCATTGAGCATCTGGTTTTTCATAGCCCGACCACGTAACCAGTTACTTAGCACCTCATTTCCGCAGTCAAATGGCTGAAGTATATGCTCATCCGTCAGCAATGCCGGTGCGCTAACATTTATTTCCATTCAGGCTTTACCGCCATCAGACGTTCACGCCCTTCGGCATTCTGCACAGGAGCTTCCAGCTGCGTAATAAACGAATCATAGCGTTCGTTATCCAGCACAAATAAACGTTGATCCAGAATGATATTCTTAGCTTCCTGGTAAGCCAGTTCAATGATGAAATCGGTACGATTCTTATTGACCAGGCTCGCAGCATAATCAATAACAGCTCTTTCCTCATCAGTTGCCCGGATATTAATCTGATTTTCTCGCGGTGTTTTACGGACGCTTGCAGCCGTAGACATAAAAACCTCCATTGGTAACAATTTGCTATACAATAAATGTTATCGCAAATGGTAACAGAACGCTATACAAAATCACTTGCGGGAAAAGCGAGCACTGATAAAAACAATAACTGAGTGAGACCTAAAATTGTGACGATGATATATGTTGGCGCACAAATCATGTCTGATTACGACCGTTTAATGTGATTTTGATAATGAAATGACTGAAAAGCTGGAAATGCCTTAACCCGGATGCCAGCCCCGGGCGGGACCGGCTGTTTCTGACATGTCGGGTGTCTGCCCCTGAAATACCTCACACTTCCGGAAAGCGGGGACTTCCGTCCCCGCCCGGCAGCTTACTTCCGTGCTTCGTAGGCCAGAGTTACCTGCACCACTGTATTTCCCCCGTGAATATTCAGTTCACATAACCGTTCCCTGAATATCAGTGAAAAACACAACACCGTGGCGCACACGGCGAGCAACCCGATAAGGGCATATTTCGTCATAAACTTTGACCTCTCTGCAAGGAAGAGGCTACAATCAGTAGTGTTAAGGTACTTCATGCAGACCTCACGAGTTAATGGATTAACGAGTGGGGTCTTCGCATTTCTGGTACCTGCGTCTTGCCTGAACCAGAAAGGCTCAGACACCCGCCGCGATAATACCATATTCCTGTCTGGTTACGACGACCTCCATGCCCCCGGTTTTTATTGCAGAAACGCCGGAAGCGGGGAAAACTTGCTTTTTCCCGTTTCCGGGGTTGGACAACTGAGCAACGCGAAGGCGTCAGTGTTACATTTGCACGGGGTTTTGCCCCGTATCAGTAGCTCCCGTACCACCAGTCATCGTCGCTTTTTTCCAGAAGAATGGTAATACTCCGGACGTCATCCGGCAGTATTTCCCTGCAGAATCTGGCCGGAAGCGTAAACGTACCTGAAGACAACTTTACCCCTTCTTCATACGAGTCCGTCAGTTTCAGTCTGATTTTCCGGATTTCTGAATCAAGTTCCGCAATAATAAATTCCTGCTTCCCCCGAACGGCAACTGTCACATAACACCCGGCAGAGCCTGAGTCTGTTCGCCTTATCGATAACCGGGTCTTGCTTCTGTATCTGTACGGAGCTTTCTGTCTTGTCATGGAAATAAACGCCATTATTTGTTTTCAACCTTTATTTTTATAAAGTTAATCCTGCTTTATTATCTGCCATCTTATTACCAGGTAATTTTATTTCCCTTAATTTTCATTATTCTCCGGCGAACCAGTTCATCCCGGACACCGTTAGCAAGGGCATCACGCCATTCGTCGCGCATCTGTGATTTTGAATAATTATTAAATGTCTCTGCAGTCGCTGGCATATTACGGACCTCCCGCGCCGTCTGCTGAATTTTGTTTGTCCACCGGATAACAATATCCATATCGGGTACAGCTATCTTTGCTGATAACACTTTATCCGGGGAGACGCGACGGCAGCGAATTCCGCGCATCTGCAGCGTCCGGACGATACCGTCATATCCCTTATCAGCGGAAACAATATGATATTCCTTCTCTGATCCGTAACGGTATACATATTGCCCCAGTTCCAGAACCAGGTGAAAATCGACATTGTTCCGGGAGGTTTCACTGACATGTCGGAGTGTGAGTTTTACTGCTTCAGGAAAAGCGCTTACTGGCAATGCAACATTATTCTGTTTCGCGCCTGAAAATATAATCAACTCTGTATATATATTTAAGGGGATTTCTGTCAGGTTACTGCAGTTCTCATAATCAATAAGAGCAATACAGTTTTCTGTATTTTTTTCCCTGTTTATGTTTACCTTCTCCATTATCATCTCCTGCTCTTGACCCCTTATCGCCATATACTTTTTGTAAAACTTTCATGACAAAACATTACATCAGAGGGGTTATCAGCCGTAATATGCTGTGCTACCTTTCCCGGGTGTTCTCTGGACGTGGGCACATATTCTGTACATGATGAGGCATAAACAAATATACTGATTCACACCAGGATACGTCCGGGATGAATCCTTCGGCCTCCGACCCCATGCGGAGGCTTTTTTTATTTATCATTGAGCACGGCCTGTAGTTCTGCCTTTATCCGGTTCTGGCGACGGATTTTCTCCAGACGCGCTGCCGCATACGCTTCCTCCTCCTGAGAAATATGCTCCGTCACATACCCTTCCGTGTCATACCGGCAGGCACCGGCTTTCATGGCACACAGATAACTTTCTGAACGGGTGATGGCCTTCAGCGCACGGCGCAGTTTTTTATGCGAGAGCGGGATATTCCGCTGCGCCACGTCTTCCAGTAACACGTCCCGGATACCGCAGGCCAGAAGCCGGGGGGTGTCACCGTCAAATAATCCCGGCCACCAGGGCTTCAGGGTGTTCACGGCCTCATCCAGCGTGGGCAGCTTCAGATAAATGGACAGCGCCTGTCTGGCCTGCGCTTTTTTTGCTGCCAGCTCTGCTTCCCGGGCCGCTTTCTCCGCCAGCTTCTGCTTTTTCACCTTCCATTTTGGTGGCGTGGTGACATTGATGATGGTTTTCCGGCTGCGGACAGGCGTCTCTCCTTCCGTTTTCCGCTTCAGTGTCAGTACCGGTCGCTTCTGCTCTGTCATGCTGTGTTCTGCCTCTGACGAATCATCCTCTTGCGGCCAAAGATACCACACCCGTCACAATGCCAGAACGCCCAGCACAGCCAGATGACTGGCATAGAACGTCGGGAAAAAATCCCCGGGCCAGAAACGGGGTAATGATTTCCCTGTACACAACACCAGACCAACGGTCAGCACCGTCATCACAAGACCAGCTACAGCCGCCACATCACTGGAGGCAAGGTTAAGCGCCGAAATCACGGCCAGCAGGCATGCAACCAGCGCCAGACGTTCCGTTCTGTCTTCCGCCCGGTACAGCCGATGACTGACCGCCAGCATCAGCAGCCCGGCAATACCGTAACTGGTGCCGGACAAAGGTCCCCACAATGCCATCAGGAGTATGGCCGCTGCAGTACGCCACAGGCTGCGCGTCTCACACCACGTCAGCACCTGTGCTGCGACTGCAAAGGCAAACAGGATATTCCCCTCATACCAGGGAAAGCCGGCAACGTAATACCAGAACTGTGAAAAAACGGCCCAGCCCCACAGCCGGTTAATGGCTACCTGCCGGATATGCGCATGACGGGACAGATTCAGCCCCCACACCAGGGCAAACAGCGGAAAGGCTCCTCGCCCGGCCAGAAACATCCACGACTGGTCCAGATGCAGAATGCGGTTTGCATGGTCCAGCACCATCAGCACCAGTGCCACCGTTTTGATGATATCCCGCTGTCCGGGTGACCAGACCAGCAACGACTGCAACCAGGTATCGGTCCGGGCAGCCAGTGAATCGTTACGTGTGTTCGTGTTATCCGTTGTCATCAGCGTTTGTCTTCCTGTATCAGTCTCCGCCCAGGGTTTTCTCTTTCTGCAGGTCACGAACCATATCCCGCTCCATCTGCTGCAGACGCTCCTGCAGCAGATTTTCCCGGGCAACCTCCCGGACCGCTTCCCGCTCCCGCTGTGATTCACGCAGTACACTCTCCGGCAGCGCGGCTTCCCGTTCAGTTATGGCAGCCCGTTCACGCTCCTGCCCGGCAATCTCCCTGACAGCCTGCTCTGTTTTGCCATCCGGCAGATCAGGTTTGTTCTCTGCCATTTTACGGACAATTTCATCTGCGCGGCGTTCCGTTTCACGGCGAATGGCCTCTTCAGCCTGCCGCTGTGCCAGCACCTCTGCCGTGACCGGTTCGCCATTTCCGGCTCCCGGCTGGACGCTGTTGTCCGGGAGATCCCCCCACACGCGACCACCGGTGATGGCACCGGGATTCCACGGACGGCCTTCACCGGCGATTCTTACCACCACACCACTGTCAGGATTATCACGGGCAATCCGGACGCCATCCTGCATATTATCAGCCAGCAGGCTTTCTCCGTTACGGCTGCCCTGCAGGGCCACGAACTGCGCATCCCCGCTGCCTTTTACCCGACCTTCACCGCTGAATCCCCGCAGCCCGTTTCCGTCATCCGTGGTCAGCGGGTTCAGCCAGATACCGGCGGACTTGCCGTTACGGTCAAAAGCCGGCAGTGCCACATACGGTTGCGGATATTTGCGCCCCGGTGCAATAAACCGTGCAGGACTGTCTCCCCCGGCAAGTCCCGCCTGACGGAGAACGGCACGCCCTGCCGCCACGTCCCGCAGTTCCCGTGCCGTACTGAACAGCCGCTCTGCATTCATGACCTCCCGGTCAGCTTTCGGCTCCAGCACATCGTGGGCAGTCCCTTTCTGTACGGCATTGTTGATGGCATCCGTCCAGCCCTGACGGTCATCAGTGTACACCTGCACATGCTGCTTCATACGCGACAGGGCCACGTAGGCTGACTCAAAGCCGGCCATCTGTTTCCGGCCACCTTCCGTGCCTTCAAGCGCGATGGCAAAGGTTTCACTCGCCCCCTGTGCACCGTGGGCAGTGATGGCATAGGCCAGATCAATATGTTGTTCTGCCTGCTCCTGACCGGGGCGAATCACCCGGGTCTGCAGTCCGTCAGAAAGCGTGACACTGTCACCGGAAACCGCCGTCACCGTCCAGACGCTGTTGGCCACATAGCCGCGCTCCCGGTCACTCTTCGTGAAGCGCATCCGGTCACCGGTCCCCACCCGGATGGTGTCCGGGGTGTACAGTGTGACACCTTCAGCCACCGCCTCCCGGGGCGAAATCAGCCGCGTGTTACCTTCCGCATCCTCCAGGGTTATCAGCCCGTCATCCTTACTGATACCGGCAATCCGGTGATACACATTCTCCACCAGGACAAGTGCGTCCCGATGAGTCTCCCAGGTGGAGAGACGACGCAGCTCCCCGTCGCGTATATTCGCAGTGTTCAGGACAGGCACCATGACCTGCTCTTTCCCCAGCTCACCGGCCTTTTCCCGTGCATCATGAATCATGCTGTTCAGTACGCGCCGGTCCTCATTCAGGTGCGTGACAATCAGCGTCTGCTCCCGTGCTTCCGGTGTCCTGCCGGTATAGTCGCGGACAATGGCTTCATACAGTGTCATGGGGACATCCGGGAAAGCCTCGCCTTTCAGCATCGCCTTCTGCTGCGCTTCTGCCAGTTTCGCTTCCTGGCTGTGACTGAACTCCGTCACGGAGTGCTCCGGTGCCCATGCGCCCTCCAGACGTGGCACCTGAGACGGTTTCACACTCTCAAGCCCGGACAGTGCCCTTTCCACATCCCGGTTAATCAGGCTGTATACCGCCTCCCGCAGTTCCGGCGTCTGACGCACAATCTCCTTCATGATGGCCACATCGGCAGCACTGCGCGTCTGCTGGAGACGGAAAGGCTGACCGGGCGCGATGGCCTGCAGCTGGTCCGTGTCACCACTGGCCACAGCCCGACCGCCACCGGCCGCAATCAGGGCGTATGCCCGTGCCATGTCGGTATTGCCCACCATTGAGCTCTCATCGAGCAGGAACAGCGTGTTGCTGAAATCCGGCGTTTCTCCGCTGCGCTGCTGCAGCTGCGTGTCATGCAGAAAGGACGCCAGTGTCTGTGCATCCACGCCTGCGCTGCGCATCTCCCCGACCGCACGGTGCGTGGGGCCCAGCCCAACGACACGGGGACGCTCACTCTCCGGCAGCATGTTCACGGCTGACATCACCGCCCGGAACTGTGTGGTCTTACCCACACCGGCATAGCCCTGCACCACCGTGAAACGGTCGGGCGTTTCCAGTATCATGCGGGTGGCGGCGCGCTGTCCTGATGTCAGTTTCTCCATGAGTTCGCCAGGTACTCTCTCCATCAGCGGCGTGACCGCCTCCTTACCTTCGAGAATATGGCGAAGAATGCTTTTTTCAGCCTCATACGACGCACGGGAAACCAGCAGGTCTGTGCCATAACCTTTTGCCACATCCACATGCAGTAAATCGCCCCGTTTTATCTGCGCATTGATTTCCCGCCCCAGGTCAGCAAAACTGGTTCCTTCTGCAGCAAACGACTTTGCCTCTGTCAGCAGGTCCACATAGCTGAAGGCCAGGTTTTTACTTTCCACCACCGGAAGGGCAAGATGAATGGCCTGCTGTGCCGGCGTGTGAAGTGCGGACTTCTGATGACTGATAGCCGTTTCCAACGATGTCTCACCGGCCCGCGCCTTTATCTGCTCAGAAACCACCGTAAAGGACGGATGGCGGGCAAGTTTTTCCGCGGTACGGGTTTCATCCAGTGAGGAATACAGCCGGACATCACGACCACTGCGGGCCAGACCGTTCAGGGTGGCATTGTCCATTGCCATCTGTGTGACGGAGGCAAAAACCGTCGCACTGTCACTGACGGAATGCCCGGGTGTTTCCACCCAGCCGCTCTCCAGCTTCAGTGCAGTGAACAGTGAATCCCCCACAGGCAGGGTGGCCGGTTCAGCCCGTCCCGGCACAACAACCGTCATCGCGTCCTCACTGACGGATGCCACCTGCAGGCGGTCACCGCCGGAGACGCGGAGTCCGGGGATTTTTCCCGTCACCCTCAGACGCTCGCCGTCTGCCACCGGCATTTTTTCCTGCCGGAACAGCGACCAGCTGCTGTCCAGAGAAGAAATACGCACCACCTGCGTTTCGCCCTGCGCATCCCGCAGGGTCAGGCTGTTACTCTGCGCCGTCACCCGGTCTATCACATAGCGGTCATGACTGCGTGTCTCCGGGTTCCACTGCTCCATCACCATCCCCGGGCGGTACATATCCCGCAGATAACGGCTCCGGCTGTCCAGCCAGACCGGTGACAGGGCGGTCATGGTTACTTCCGGGTGTCCGAGCACGCCCTGTGTTTTCAGCTCACTGCGAATGGCCTGTGTCAGAATGGCCTGTTCCCGTACCCCGCAGACCTGTGCCACGCTCTCTTCTCCGGCTTTCACGCTGGCCGCAAAATCCCCGGCCAGCCGGGCATAGCGGACATTACGGTCTGGTTCACTGATGATGGTTGCCGGTCGCTGCTCTCCGCCCTGCCAGCGATATATGTTCACCCCGGCATCCTTCATGGCCATCAGCGCACTGCCTGTACCGGTTCGCTGCCCGCTGTCGGTTATCAGGATCTGTACGTTATGACGTGCGGCACCGTCCAGCAGGGTTAACGTCTCTTTCAGGGAGAGTTTTTCACCCTGGTCGACAATAACTGTACTGCCTGGTGTGAAGGCCATGCCTTCCAGCAACTGACGACGCCCGGTTATCAGTTCACCGGACAGCCGTTCATCCTGCTTCAGGTTCATCTGTGAGCGACGGTCAGCAGCGATAATCTGCACCTCCCGCCCCTGTTCCCGGGCCATCATTGCCAGTTCAGCCACCCGCTCACGCTGCCCGGCTGCGCCACCCTGCCCTGACACAATGGCCAGCGACGGACGATCCTGTGCCAGAACACTGACTGCATCGCTGTAACCGGCAGTCCGGGGAACACTTTTCTCCGGATGTACGGTTACCCGATTCTGTTTCATGATATCGCGACTGAGTGCCCGGACTGACAGTTCATCGAGCACATGAATCCCGGACGTGAACAGCCCCTTCTCACGGTCAAGGGGGATGAGTTGCTCACGGCTGATGGCCTCATCAATACCAGCGCGAGCCCGCTCAATCACGCCCTCTTCCGGCGGCAGTATGCCGATTGTTCTGGCCAGCACGTCCGTGTACGTAAACTGCACTTTTCGTTCACTTAATCCGGCAATGGCCTGTGTCACCGCCTGCTGCACATCCGGCCCCTCCTGTGAAACAGCCCCGGGCGCCTGCGTGCGGGTCTCTGCCCGTTGCTCCGCCGCGTCACGATACGCCCGGATATCGAACCCGGTTTCCTTCAGCGTCTGCATCCACTCGGCCATTTTGATCTCCGGATCGACATGCTGTTTGGATTTACGCGTATCCAGTGCTGCCACATCCCGGGATTTCAGTGAGGCCCCTTCCCCGACGGCCTCCCTGATAGCCTGCGAACGACTGGAAAAGACCTCCACCGGTACGCCCGGCATCTCCCACATACCGTGCTTACCAACCACTTCCGTTTCATAGCCCAGCGCCTCAACCTGCTCTTTCAACTTTTCCCGGTAGAGCCTGCCAAAGGCAATCTGATTAGCGTACACATTCTCAATGAACCCCGTTTTCCCCACTTTGTCACTGCTCAGTGTCTTCCACTCGCCGTTATGCTGTGTGACATTGGCCACCACCGCATGCGTGTGTAACTGTGGTTCCTGATCGCGACTGGTGTCGTGATTAAAAAGCGCCATCACCAGATTACCGGTCAGCACCGTTTCTGACTGTCCGTCCGTCATAACCCGTGTGGAGGCCAGCGCCTCCACCTGACGGGCAGCAAAATCCACGGCCTGGTTATGTGCATCAATAAGACGTTTATCACCACCTAACATGGCCATCACGGAAACACTTTTGGGGGCGGAGAAGGTCAGGTCGTAGCCGGGACGATGCTTATTACTGCCATCCTGCATGCGACTTAAATCCGCTCCGTCCGGCAGTTTCCCCTCCAGAAGACGGGTAAAGACATCCTTATCGACACTACCCTGCAGCCCCAGTTGCTCTGCCCCCCTGCCGGCCCAGCGTTCCTCCATGCTGCCCAGTACGTAGTAATTATCCTTGTCGGTGTAGTAATTACCGGCGCTGCCAGCCGATTTAACAACACTGATACTCAACATCAGAAATCATCTCCCGGCTCAACATCCTCTCCGCGCTCCCGGTGCACATTGATGTTCACCTCTTCACGACGCTGCATCTGCTGCTGGGTGTCCGGATGATTTTCCTGTTGCCATGCCTCATAAGCGTCCATATCCACCACTTCACCGGATTCACTGATCCCGGGTGGCAGTTGCTGTTCCATCTCTTCTTCCGGTTTCATTTTCAGTTCCTGCTCGATCCCCCCTGCCGGAACATTCACACCTGCATCTGACTTCTTATCATTGATGACAGAAGACACTGGCTGTTGTGGCTGTTGTGGCTGTTGTGGCTGTTCAGCCTGAACCACGTCTTCTCCGGAAACAACCTCCGGGACATCCGGTTCGAAGAGGCTGGCCATCTGGCGACCTTCTGCTTCCCTTGCGGCAAGCACGGCACTCAGGCGATTCTCCATTTCCGGATTGATTTCACGCGGAATAAACTCCGGAGCAACCTTCGGTCGTGTCTGATATTTCAGGGAGAGTTTTACTGCCGGATACGGTCCGGGCAGGGTGACATAGCAGGTCAGATCCGGCAGGGACTGAATGTCGGAATAACTGACCAGCGTCTGACGCTCCATATCCTTACCGGTTGATACCCCGTCACGTACCGGGTCAGCACCGTAGGAATACTGCTCGCTGGCTTTCAGGTGCTCTTTCTCACCAATTTCACCGGCAGCGAACTCTGCAATCTTATGGCTGGGGGAACGGAAAAAGGCACGGGTGTTCATAACGTCAAACAGCGAGGCTGCCGATTTCTCACCGTAGATATCTTCCAGCTGGGCATAGGACTGGATACCGAACACATAACAGCCACCGAACTTACGGGCTTCCGGCAGGATCTCCACCAGGTCCGGCAGTTTGTGCAGCGTGGGCAACTCGTCACAGAAGAACCACACACGACGGTTACGGTTCTCCCCCATCGCCATCAGGCCACGAATGGCAATGGACAGCCACATGGAAACCACTGGCTTCAGGGAGGCATGGGTGTCGGCGTTCGACGAGATAAACAGCCAGCCGTTTTTCTTATCTTCCCGGACACCCCGCATCCAGTCACGGATGGTGAAGGGTTCACCGTTATGCTCAATCCCCTGCAGGTAACGGATGGCTTTCACGTAGTTGGTCAGCACAGCACGGATGGAAATCGCCGTTTTCTCAATTTTCTCTTCCACCAGGTTGGCCGCCGGTGAATTACGCAGGAAGGTACGCAGTTTTTCGATTTTGATGGAAAGCAGTGTGTCCACCAGTTTGCTGTAGCTGCGGTTGGGGTCATTACGCATCAGGAACGCCGCTTCCGCAAAAATGGTACGTCCTGAACCCTGCCAGAACGGGTCTTCCTTCGTCCCCATCGGGATCAGCGTGTTCGCGACATTATCAAAATCCGGCTGTGTCAGGCACTCCTTCCATAAATCCCAGGCGGCACAGCGGGCATCCAGCGGATTCAGGATATTATCGATGGAGGGATCATAGTAACTTTTGACAAATTCCCCCGAACGGTCATAAATCACCACCATATCACCACGCTGACGGGCGTAGTTGGCCAGACGTCGGATAACTTCCGACTTACCGGCCCCGACCGTGCCGTGCAGACAAAAGTTCTTGATTTCAGAATCCCGGATAATCGGCAAATCGCCAATCCGGATATCCGAGTCCTCTCCGCTTTTTTTCAGCATCCGGGCCACCTCTTTCGGGTTATCCGTCAGTTGACGACCACCTGTGACTTCATTTTCGCTCTGTTGTTTACCCTGACGTCCCAGAATCCAGGAGACAACAAAGAAGGTAATCAGGCAAATAACCAGTGCCACAACAGTGGCCAGAGCGAATGCGGACCATAACTGCTCTCCGCACCAGATCATATATTTATCATGCAGTACCTGAGCAGCGTTCATCCGGAAGGTTTTGCCGTAATACTGGATCTCATAGACCGGCTGGGACTTGATTAAATCCCGCATGCCTTCCAGCGTGGTACACCACCAGTAAATACAGCCGTTCACAAACGTCTGCCAGCTTATTTTTACCCATAAAACCAGACCAACGAGTATCCAGAAAAAAATAAACAGGCAGTAAAGCATGATATTGGCGATCTGGCTGAACATGCGGATACGCATGGACGCAATCTGACCGCCCTGGGTCATATCCTTTGCGTTAAAACTCATGATGATATTCCGAAGAAAGAAAGTCAGTCGGACTGATTATTAATGATGAAAAGATTAATAACCGTTAAATTCCGGCTTCGCCGGCAACACTTCACGGTCGCACAAAGAATTTGCACAACCGCTCAGTGTTTTCATATTTATTTCGGAAACGCCGGGGAGAAATAAAATTTATTTTATTTCTTTCCGGGGTTGGACAACGAGCAAAGCGAGGCGTCAGTCAGGAGGCCAGCAGGACTGGCCCGGATAATTTTCTTGACGTCATTAAAGTTAATAAATAAAGATCAGCTATTTACCGTCATAAGCATCCATATTTGATCAACACCTGATGAATCTTGATCAACAGCAACTGGCTCAATTGAAAGTGACCATATTTCTTTACCATTGACAATACAGGAAAAATCATCAAAGAAATAACCTTTATTTACATACTCATCCAGTTTTTCTGTTTGAAATCTATACGCAATCTTTTGTTTTTCAAAGCTCTGATAAGAATTCCTGAATGCTTCATATGCTCCGAAATGAGCATACAATCCCATATCACGAAAGGCTTTAGCAACTTTATAGCCGGATTCAATAAAGGTATCAGAGGTGAATTTCTTAATTCGTCTCTGCCCTCCACTTATAGCACATAAATTTTCCACATTCACTGATGGTGCCGCTACCTGTTTATCAACAAACAGAGCCGGAGTATACAGGAAATACGTATCAGAACCGCCAGTACGGGTAATATAGTTATAATTCTCATTATGAATGTTATACATTACCTGGTCGGACAAAAATTCTCTTATATGTTTATTCTTATATTTATATAAAGTTCCTTCAGATACTTGTGTACTTATGCATCCCTGAATGAGGAAACAAATTGATAACATTATGCATTTTCTGATTAACACGACTGCCCCCTTTATTCCATAATAGGGATTTTATATGAGACTGGTACAGCTTTATCCAGTCTCATCCTAAATTACAATATATTAGCAATTGATTTGGCCAGCTGGTCTTCGAGAACAGGCTTCGCCTCTTCAAATTTCAGGTTAACCTTGTTCGCATTTGAGACCACACGGGTCTGATATTTATGCTGGTTACCTGTTTCAGTACTGGTCTGAATTTTCGCACCTGATGTGCCCTGGCGCAGGGCGGCAACATTATCCGTTGTTACCGTTGCCTTAGTACGCTCTGCAATCTGCACATCCGTGATCATGGTATAGTTCACATCTTCCACCATCGCATCTGCAGCCATACCCACCAGACCGGCAGCAAGGCCCACACCAAGTGTGGCACCGGCAGAATTGGAATTATATCCGGTGATACCGGCACCTAACGCTGCACCAACTGCTGCGCCTTCATAACCACGGTTCAGCCATCCCTGAGACTCCCGCAGATCCATCTTATCGGCCTTCAGCACATTCGCCTGAATCCAGTAGTAGGCTTTATCTGGAGAAGTCACCACCTGATATCCTTTTGCTTTCACTGCATCAGCAATTTTGCCCTGCAGCCCACTCATGTCTTTATCAGACGTGTTTTTGATCTGCAGAAATACCGTGCGTTCGCTGGCGGGTTCAAGCCAGATGGTCTCACTCATCTGAGTTTTCACCTCAAGGTTACGCTTCTTGATTGCTGTGCTCATCGCACCACACCCTGAAAGGGCCAGAGTGGAACTGACCAGTGCAACCATCATCAATTTTTTCATTTTCATCAATGTTCCTTCATATTGAATAAAACGTCATAATATACAAATTAAGATTCACTCACCATATCGTTTTGAACTATAACCATATGAATTACCACCGATATCCACACCAATACCTGACATAGGTAACCCTGTTGCAGGATTAGTACGATGAAAATCCATATTATCAAAATCCAGATGCAAATCTTCATTAGTTTGTTCATTTACCTGAGATTGCATCCATTCTCTTACACTTACACAACCACTAACTCGCCTTAATTCGTATAGTGTACCAATGATAAAAACCATCAGGCTTAATAATGGAGAGAGTAAGGAAGATACTGGCATCGTTATATACCAAACGCCTTTACCAAACTTAAACTCATCCGACACATTCCGTTTTTTTCGTATTTGAGAGAACAACCATATAAACAGTCCCTGCCATAGTACTATGAAGAACAGCATAAAAATTGTTTCGGCATTCCCCCAACCAGCCAGATAACAGGCGATAAACTGTATCGCCGTTACCAGAGCAATATGGGTTAAACATCTCATTATCATCTCCCAAAAACAGCATTATTGCTTATACTTATCCTGATATTCCTTTGCCCTTTTCATAAGTTCCTGTGGACTGTCAGCCCCGGGCATTCTTTCCTGAGCCGACTTTTCTTCATTATATTTATTATTCTGAGATAATGCCTCTGTTTTATGGTGATTCTGCAGTTCAGAATACTGTCCTCTTACAATATTTTCCTCGCCACGTATGCTGTTCTGAGTATCACCTATATTCCCTTTATATTCTGTGACCATATTATCAACCTGATGTTTTACATCATTACGGATATTACTGTCCTGCGTTCTTTGCTCAATAATGGCCTGATGACCCTGATGGTCAGCAATAATATCCTGACTGCCACCACCCGAAGGTACGCTCTCCATTCCTTTACCAATATCACCACGGGATTCCCACCAAGCATTATCAACACCAGGCTGTACCTGTTCCTGCACAAAAGACCAGGCCATCGCCCGACGACGTTCTGCAATCTCCGGTGAACTGGTGTTTGTCAGAATAGCTTCTGCATCCTGTGGCGCGTGTTTCATTACATACTGTGCAAACTGTTGCGACAAGTCTTCACTCATCTGCCCACTCATGCTTTCAGTACGGGATGCCATTTCAGCATATTCATGGCTGCGAGTCATATTCGTCGTGTACTGGTCGTAACTCTGCTTCGCTGAATTCAGGGCTGCAGACAACTGATCCACACGGGAATCAGCATTATTGTCAGTATGGCTGCCGGACTCACTGACCTTGCGACTGGTAAAGTAATCGCTGGCCTCTTTAAAGTCTTGTGTAGCTCTGGCATCGATATCATGACGAGCATTATGGCTCGACTGAGTATTACTACTTGCCGTATGCGCATCATTATCTTCCCAATCAATACCAGCCCGACCACCACCTCTAACGCCTAATCCTCCACCAACACCAAGAATTTTAGGTTTAACCCCCCATTCAGCATGAGCATCGCCATACATCCCGGCAGAAGCTCTCGTACTTCTGGATGCCAGTTCCTGAGTCGCCTGCTCATTACTGATATTATGCGCCTTCGCATAGCTTTCCACTGCACTGCGCATACGGCTGGCCATCATGGAGTCCTGAGCACTCATCGTGCTGTCAGCACCACCGGTGACAGAATCACTGCTCCCCCGGTTAGAACCAAACTGACTGAGCGAGTTCCAGGCACTGGCAATACTGCTGCTGAAACCATGCAGGGCGCTTTCGGCTCTGTTCGACGCCTCCCGGGCCATTTCCTGTTGCGCCGCCGCAATCTGACGCGTTGCATTGATACCGACCGGTAAACGGGACATCGCCCCACTCGCATCCATCACCATATTACCGTCACGGGTCTGTGTAGCAGTTGCGCCACTGCCGGTCTGGTACATCATCTGACCAAACGACGTGGTGCTGTTGGTGCTCCAGCTGAAGCCGTTCACGTTTTCCGTCTGCATGTTGCCGTAGGAGTAATTACCGTCAACCACACTGCCTGCCGCGCTGGCAGTCGGGCTGATAGCAGAGGAAGCGAAATGGCTGTACACACTGGAAAATCCGGCCCCGAGTCCCCTGACCATCATCCAGGATAATGGCGGGATCATCATGGAAAGATACCCGGCAGTGGAAGCCAGATCGGAGTATTTCAGCTGTATCTGTGAAATTTCCGAGAGCACCACCGGTGCACCATTCTGCTTCGCATAAAATGTCATGGCGCTGTTCAGAATGGCGTACAACATTGGCCATGACTGCAACCACATCAGGGCAAACACATAGCCTTTCAGGACGGACAGCGTCAGTTTGTTGAAGACAGCCGCCAGTACCAGAAGCGGGAAAATACCGATGGCGATCCCCGTCAGGATGGTCTGCGTCATGGGCAGTGTCCGCATCGCCACATGGCCGATGGAGACATGTGCCAGACGTTGCTTCTCCATCGATGACGTGGTGGCCAGATTCACCAGGCTGGCTGAATCACCATTACGTGCGGCATAACTGGTGATCCCCTCCTTCAGGGCATTAATGGTGACATTCTGGCGGATGATCTGGCTGGCTGATTTACTTGAGCCATAGAAGTAACTGTAACTGTCGCCAATCAGCGTACTGAACAGCAGGTTAGGATCAGGGCGTCCACCAAATAGCTGCTGGGCATAATAATGCCAGGTTTTTCCGCCACTCTGTGTGTCCAGATTCAGCTTGTCTTTCAGCGAAACCGACGCGTCCTTACAGGTCACGAAATTATTATTGCTGTCATAAACGCCCCGCAGCGGACTGGGGCGGGAAAAAATCAGCGTGTAGGGGTCAGCGGAGGCCATCAGCTCCTCCAGCGTGTATTTGTGGTTCAGGTAAATATCCCCCATCACGCAGTTCTGCACATAATCCTGGAAAAGATTGGCGATTTCCGGATTGCGGGACAAAAAGTCGGTGCTTTTTGATACCAGTTCTGCGCCAAACAGCATCCCCGTTTTGCTGTAGGTGACACTGTCCGGTTGCGTGAAGATCATCTCGTAACTGGCCACCATTGCATGCCCGATACGGGTCGTCAGTGAAAGTGGCATCGCCAGTCCGACCGGCACATTATCCACCCGATGGACTTTGACCAGGTCACTGTTATCAATAATCTGCACCGACGTACGGATATTAACCAGCAGACTGATAAGCACAAACACGGCCACCCAACCCAGCAAATCCATCACGTTGTGCCGCTGTACCCACATTACGGCCACCGCGAGAACAGACAATGTGAGCGCAATTTTTTCAATGGAATCCCACGTCCGGGTCCCCATAAAGGCGGCAATGGCGTTCAGGTTATTCCGCAACCACTCCCCACCGGCAATCACATAAACTTCATTCACAGCATGCTCCCTCCGAAGTGATAGTTGTTCTGGTAACGACTGAGCATGCGGGCGGAAAGCTGCTGACGCATGTAGCTCATCTGACGATCGACAACCAGCAGCGCATCCTGCTGTACCTGCACCTGTGACTGAAACGCCGCAATCTGCCGGGTGGCATCATTCATGTTGTCGTTAATATGTTCGATAACTGCTTCGTCATAATTTCCTGTGGCCACCATCGCCCGGGCCTGCTGTATCAGCTCCTGAATGTACTGCAGCAGGATGTCGTAACCGATATAGTCCGTCAGCTGGTAAATCATACTGTTGGAAACACCGAGCATCTGCGGGTCAACCAGGTATTTGAAAACGGGGATGGTGGTACTGGAAATAAAGCCTTTTTCCTTGTCATCCAGAGGCGTGTCACTGACCGCCTTGTTCTGAATGCTGGCCAGAAGTTTAGTAATCTGTGACTTCAGTGCATTATCCCGGCTGATGGTCACCGGTGTGTCTGCCACCACTTTCAGGCATTTATCAGAATCGTTGCAGTGATAAATTTTTGCTGTGCCGCCTTCCATCATGGCCCGGATAATTGAGCGGTCAGTGGTTCTGGCTGACAGCGGTGTGATTTCGCCGTTGGGACCAAACACCAGTGAGCCGGTCAGCGTCATCACAAACTCTTTCAGCTCTTTGTTGCCGTCAAACATTCTGTTTTTGGAAAGCGCATTCCACATGATGTTGATGTTTTTGGTCACCCGCTCCTTATCCTTGTCGCTGGCTTTATCCCTGACACTGTCAGATTTCCCGCCAACGGTACATCCCTGCCGGGAAGCCGCCCAGTCAGCAAAAATATTGCTCTCACCGGCAATGTCCTGACAGACTTTCTGCTGGGATACCTGCGTCCGGGGGAAAAGCCCGCCGATAATTCCCTGCGCTGCCTGGCAGGAACTGAGGTTCATACTGTTAATGTCGCTTGCCATTTTCTGCACGAAGTCTTTTGCGGTTTTCATTTCCGGCACTGTCGTCTGCAGGGCAAGGTCAAAAAAGTAACCGGCAGCGTTGTTCATGATCTGCTTAACAAAACGCTGCAACTGCTCGCCATTAATAAAACTGAACGAACCGAGATAGGCATCAATGCCGCCACATCCGGCATTGATATCCGGCAGCGTCATGGAAATCAGCTGAACATTTTTGACCTGAGTACGGGCATACAGGGAGCCACCGTAAGCATAGCCGGCGGCCTGCCCCTGCCAGACGCCCGGCTGGGTGGTATTGGAAGCGAAGCCCAGCTTGTTAAAGAACTGATTCATGTCGCTGTTCACATCCGCTGACGCTGCAGACGTCACCGTCAGTAAGGCGGCACAAAGAATAAAAAGAGGCTTAATGCGAAGCATTATTGCTGCCCTCCCTTAATGTGTTCTCCCGGCGCATACGGCGTTTCAGCAGGAATATCATGATATTCCCGAATATTAATTCGTACATTGGGGACAAAAAAAAATGTAACAAGAAACCCGGCTGCAAGCGCCCATAACGTAAACGGAATGACTTTCATCAGAACATTCCACATATACTGGAAATTAAGTAATTTCGGGTCGGCCATCCACGAATCAATACAGACATCGAAAATAACGTGCATAACTGCCCATAAAACAATTCCGGCAACAAGGAAAACAATAAACAAATCAAAATATCTGTCAGAACCTCTGAAACTATACTCAATATTCCGTCTAATTTTTCTTATTTTGAATTCCTGATTCTTTTTGTTTTCTGTCATTATAAGTTTCCTCTGATATTACTGATGATTCATTCAGACCGGTCATGCGGCTGTAATATATTTCAGACACCAAAATCCATCCCACAATTGCCCCCACAAAAAACACAACAGAAACAGAAAAGGTAAGACACAGCGAAACGACAATTTCTACAGGGCTGGCGGGATAAAAAAGTCCCTGACGGATAAAGGGGATATTCAGGCTGACGATTATTCCCGTCGCGATGCCGGATATTCCGGCAATGAGTAACACCACCTGCTTATTTCGCACCTTTTTTCCCTCCGTACATCTGCAGAACGGTATCCATCCGCGCCATAAAACCGGCGGCATCCGTTGCCCCCTGTAAAAGCGGTAATGCCTCAAGCGTGTTGACGTTGACCAGGAAGGTGGTCGGTGTGGCCACCGGGATATTCGGGAAGAAGGTCTGCATCACGTCCGGTGGCACCGGTAATGCTTCCGGAAAGGCGGTATCCCCCTGACCATCCAGGGTGTAGGGAAAAACGGAAAAGCCGTACTGCTGTGCCAGCTGCTTCAGTACCGGGTCAAACTGGTGACAGTAAGGGCAATGTCCCTGCATAAACAGCACCACCTTCCAGTCGGCCAGGTTAACCTGCCTGCCGTTGCTGAGGCGGAACCAGCGGGGAGCCGGCTTTTCTGTCTTGTCTGTCCTGGCTGGCGTGTCTGCTGCCGGTTGTGCAGGCTGCGCAGCCATACCCTGCGGATTCCAGAGTCGTTCAATTTCATCCCGGGTGGAGGCCTGCACACCTGTGGCCATCATCAACAGAATAACCGGCAGTAATTTAGTGAGAGACATGTCCGCCCTCCTGCTGCTCTTCCATCATGGCCTGTTGCCTGGCTTCCAGCGCCTCACGCTCTTCCCGGCTGACCCGGGCAATCCATGCATCCAGCACCTGGTATGCACCGAACAGCACGAGAATAGCCGCAATAAGCTCCGCCAGAAAAAAAGCCATCCCGGGTTTGCTGTGAACAAGACGGGCGACGATATGAAACCAGACACCCAGGGAAAATACCCACATACCCGTAATATCAAGCCGGGGTAAAGAGAATTTATATTTTCTCATATTTAAAACACCATTATTATTCAGTATATTGCTGATTTCATCAATCAGACACAGTTATGTTAATTATCACGGATTTAATACTATGAGTTTATTTTTTGACAGAAAAACACTGGAAGCTATCAGAGACATTATCCGGGAAACAATGTTAGGCAATGTTGCCATTGTCTTACTGATAAACATTTCACCGGACTATATGATACAAAAGAACAGTCCATCAATTATCATGCTCTCTGTTTTTATATTAATAATAATATGCATTGAACTCTGGATGCTCCTCTCTGTAATAAATTACTTGTCCGCGTTACGAATAAGAAGAGCAAAACTCGCACTTATAATATTTATTCTCTGGATGTGTCTTATTCTCGCATTAACTATTCGTTATTTTATTATGTTTTCTGATGCATGGAGCAACCAGTAGAATATAATCATTCCCGCACCAGAAAACACTGCGGCAACAGCGAGCCACAAACGCTTATGCACTCCTTCTGATATGCCTGAAAAATATCCTGTATGGAGTAGCAGCAGCAACCATGACAACACTCCTGCCAGACCCAGCAGGGCAGGAGGGATATGCCACAGTTCATATTTCATAATAACAATACCTTCTGCCATCATCATGGACAGGGTGCAAACAACAAAACAGTCCCATGAAAAAAAACGCCTGTCAGCAGCAAGGAAAATCACTGTCAGTGACATCACTGTCACCTGGGCCAGCAATAAAGGCCATAAAGAAATAAAACTCATTTAAACGACCTCTTTAAAAATTCGGTTTAAAGTCTTCAGAAACGTTCAGGAACTGTTTTGCCAGGTCGTCCTGCGAAATAAAGCCGTATGATAACGGACGAACACTGCCCTGTTTCGGGTCAACCAGCATCATGGCCGGGAAATATTTCACGCCGAGGCGCTGCGCCTGCCCCTGGTCAGTCCGGGAATCCGGCAACAGCGGATTAATCACGCCATCCACGGAAACGGGAATAACACTCAGACCATAGGTATCCCTGAAGCCATTAATGACCTGCGCCAGCTGCCCGTCGATGGGGTCCTGCCCCCGGTAAAAGAACATGATGCCGTAGTGTTCAGCCAGTTTCGCAATGGCCTGTCGTTGCTGCGCCTGGTCTGCCGCCAGCTGGTTCCGGACCGTGCCGTTGTAATGGCTGTACTGCAGGTTATAGTCCAGTTCGGGATGCGCCAGCATGGCTTTTTTGGCGCTCATGGTGAAAAGCCCGGCCTGCTGAGTCCAGTAATTCTGCAGACGGAAATATTTCACAAAATTATCCACGCCGGGATACAGAATGGCTTCATACAACGCCCGCTTTGTTGCCGTCTGCAGCACGGCCAGTTTCTGCATAATATCCGGTTCCTGACGGGGGACTGCAGGTGCGGGTTGATTTTCTTTTTCCTTCGGATTTATTTTCTCGTTATACCACTGCCAGCCTGCATCTTTCCCTGACGCCGGAAAAATAAAGCAGCAGAGTAACAGTGGCAGTAATGCTTTATTCATCTTCATTCCTTTCATCACTTTTTCTTTCATCATCAGGTTTCTGCAGGTCAGTCAGGGCAGAAAAACAAAAATACAGAATAAACAGGAGCACACCGGAGTAAAAAATAACAAAACAGGCAGCAAGCATCTCACCTGCAGTGGTTTCTTTTACCGTATCCCACGACCAGATAATTACCGGGGAAATGACAATCGCTGTAATCAAAAGCCGGATAAGAAAATCAATAAAACGGTTCGACGTGAATATGACCTTCATTATTTTCCTCGGTTATTTCCCTACCTTACTGTCCTGCCTGCTTCAGCTGGTCAGCAATCTGTTCTTTTACTTTCTGCGTCAGAACGCCACTGTCCGGGATTTTCTGGTTATTCATCAGGTCTTCGTAGAAATTGGTGAAATCCAGTCTGTCGAACTGAATTTTCTGCAGCTCATCAACCGTAATACCCCGACAGTCAGGATGCTTCGCACTGCCAAAACTGATACGCAGCTGACCATTGCGCCCCTGCTGCTGGACTATCTGCGCCAGTTTCGAATCAAACTGACAGTAGCTGCGTTTTTTCTCCAGACAGACACCCAGCACTTTCTTCGAACAGAACTCTCCGACACTGACGGTCAGTTTGTTTGATTTTGCTTTAGCCAGGGCTTTTTCATCACTGCTGCATTTGGCCAGCCCGATATCCTGTCCCCAGCCGCTGTCCTTACAGCAGTTGCTGTATCCGGCTGCTGCCTTCTTACAAAATTTCGCCTGACCAGTGAAAGCACGGACATCCACCCCGTTCAGCGCCGCAACATCCTTACCTGCAGCGGCCAGTGCTGCCAGCTGAGAAACAGCTTCGGCAAAATCATTACTCTTCCCGCTCTGAGCCTTATCGCATTCGCCATCGAGACAGAAGACGTCTCCCCCACAGACCATCACTTTCCCGGATGTTTTTGACTCACAGGAGTACGTGGCATATTCATGCAGACAGGCACCTTCTTCGGAGTAAAAGGCACACTGGTGTGACACCAGGGTACAGGCTGGATTGTCGGTGTAGGTCTGACAGGTTCCCTTGTCTGCTGACTGCGTGACATACGTGTCCCGGTATGCCCAGCAGCTCTGGTACATGCTGTATGACTGACCGTCTTTCACCAGCGTCCTGTTCCCGCCAGCCTCCGTACATTCTGTTTTTGTCAGTTTCCCCAGCTCCTTGCTGAACGGGCAGCTTTCAGACCAGACAACATACGGGGTGTACGAGGCTTTTTTTACCCTGACAACCAGACGCAGCTTCATTGCCGTATGACGTCTGAATTTTGTATTCCTGACCCGAACGGGGTGAGATGACGTAAAAGCCACACCGGCAGTCAGTGTTTTCTGTACTGGTGTAAATGAGGCATCTGCTGAGTATTTGGCATTCCAGCTCAGTGGGGTTCCCAGTACTGTAATTGTCATAGGTACACTCTTCTGCAGGTAAGTACGACTCCAGCTGTAATGTGCATCGATAATTTCGCCGGTAACGGGAGAGGTAATGGAGACAACATACTGACCATTCACTTCACGTGCAGGTAGCTGACTCATTTCATACTCCAGCGTCCGGGTTTCCCATGTGGTACTCCCCTGCAGCTCCATACGGGCAGTTCGTGTGCAGTACTGCTCCACCTGTAAATCCCTCTCACAGGTGTAATTCGTGTATTCACTCCGGCTAATCTCCTGCGCACTGCACTGCTGCCCGGTGTTTCCCACAATGCTGTCAGCCCGGTTCACCACATCCCTGCCGGTCTGGATAAACGGTGCATCCGGTGAAAGAATGTCTTTCGGCTTGTTCATGAATGACTCTGTGATGGTTTTTCCGGTTTCACCGGTCGCCCATTCCGTGGTGCCGTCATTTTTCAGGCCGCCATCCCCGCCGGCAGTCACGCCACCGTAATATTTTGTCTCGTCCGGATTCGCGTTATAGCCGGGGATACTCTCCTGTGGCTTAAAGCCCTGAATACTGCTGCTTCCCTGTCCTTTGATCTGGTGAGCAAAATCAGAGCCGGCCCGGTAATCACTGTTGCTGTCAGCCTGTGCCATGCCGGCAACCAGAGCCAGTATCAGAGGTAAAATACGTTTCATTTCCCGGAATCTCCTTTCCCTGCCAGTAAATCATGAGCCACCTGCCGGCAGTCACCCGTGGCGGCCACTTTCTCCAGCGCCTGGCCGACCCGCAGGTTTCCCCGGATGATGTCGTATCCCTGACGGCAGAACACCACCAGTGCCGGTACACTGCGAATGCCGTACTGTGAAAACAGCGTCGGGTCGATCTGAACACCATCAGTTGCGCCGTCTTTCACCAGGGACAACACGGCTTCAGCGGTGGTCTTCAGGTCATTATTCACCATGCCCCGCAGTGTGGCCGGAATACCGTAGTGCCGGGTTTCGCCCAGCATCCGTTTCAGCCCCTCTTCGGGAATGGAAAACGACACAAAATACAGGGCACCCTGTCGGGGTTTCCCGTCCTGTGAAGCCTGCTGTTTACGAAGCAGCTCATCCAGAAAATGGTTATCTGAACGCTGAAGGGGGTTTTCCAGCACCTGTTTCTCCGCCCAGGCCTTCAGCTGATGGTCAGGTTTTTCACGCAGTTGTCTGCTTAAATTTTCCTGCTGCTTCAGGAACTGGCGGCTTTCAGGAGTGTTCACATTTTCTGAGGCATGAACAGTGATATGCATCCCTGCAGTCAGGGCAAAAAGCGCAAATATTTTCCAGTTCATGATATATCCTGATGGCATTATTACAATTTAATTACCCGTAGGGTTTTCTCTCAGTTTTTCTGCCAGTTTTAAAAAAGCATCAAATTCTTTCTGATCTGCACATATTTTACTGGCTGTAACCGACACGGTTATTCCTGATATGTTATTGGCAGAGTCTTTAACATCATTATTATGGACGGAGACATTATCGGGACTGAAAATATAAACCTTTTCTCTGGGATAATCCCTGTCCACATCCTCCCGCCACTGAATCTGTTCTTTATCAAAACGGTGATACATTATTGAGGAAAACCGGCACAGCCAGTCGTCAATATATGACAGCTTATCCAGTAATTGTTGCGAATGACTGACTTCACTGGCAAGCTGTCGACACTCCATAATGCACCGGGACACACTACCATGTGTTTTCAAAAATGATTCCATTTCCAGCAGGATGCCCATGTCCAGCATTCTTGAGCCATATTTCATATTATTACTCATTACACCCTCCTTTATTTTTATTTACACACTTACCTGGCATAAACGCATCAGAGCACAAATATTTAAAAAACACAGCTGCAAAAGCACACACAAATGCAGCTTTCAGATATAGCCGGACCAGAAACATTTTCCCTGACATATCTGACTGTTGCCATTCACAAATAACCTCACTGAGGACACTATCAGGAACAAAATAAAACAATATTGCAGGTGCCATTACCAGATTAAAAGGAAACCATTTTAATGTTTCATTTATCAGCCGGATAAACACACAACCTGTTCTTTTTAAATTATGTGTGTATTTACTTTTTATCATCTCAATTTTCATAGATATTCCTCTCATTTGTTAACTCGATTTACAGGAAGACACAGTTACGTTTACGCCACATCAGGTAGCCGAAGTTTTTCTTTGTGTTGGGCGGATTTTTCCCGGTTTCCCAGCGGGTCACGCTGCGCCCGAACGGGTGGCACTGTCCGCTGTCCGGATACATATTCACCATCTGATAACGCCAGCGTTCTTTGGGCAGGATTGGGGACGGATATTCATTACAGACGGCGTTATTTTTCCCGATGGTTTCCATAATCATGCCCTGACGGTGCAGTTTGAACGCCATGCGTTCACTGACCAGCAGGGAGGACTGCAACGGACTGGACTCATTACTCACCCAGCCATTGAACGGATACATGCTGCCCTGTGAACCGGCACACCAGAACAGAACATCGAGAGGCATATTAAAGGCGCTGGCAATGGCATCTGCTGCACAGGCCCCCTGTGCTATCGGATTGGCAAAGATGACGGCTTCCGGATTGAGAATGGTGGTCAGGCTGCTGTCCGTCCAGGTGGGGTCGATTTCAGAAAGATAAGCGATATCCAGGTCACCACCTTCCAGACAGCCCAGCGATGTGATGATGTTAAGCCAGTACGTCAGCGGGTATTTGTACCAGTGAACGTGATAGAACGCCCCGTTCACCTGCTTCTCATCCTTTTTCGCCGTTCCCTGTGCCGTTTTACCAAAAGCCGGCAGGCTGAAGCCCAGGTTAACCATGCATCCCGGTGACCGGGTGACGTCCGTCAGCGCCATCGGCTCCCAGTAACCAATGGCCAGCCCGATACGCCTGAACAGCGGCGGCGGTGCCGGACAAATCTGAATGGGCATCGACGGGTTCGCCGTGTCGGGGACCTTACCCTGACTGACTTTGATACTGCCCAGCGAGAGCGGGAAAATACAGCTCCAGCAGATATCCGTGATCGGGTTTACAAAACGCCCCTCACAGGCAGAATCCGCAGACGCCGCAGGGACATGACCGGCGAGAAGGAATAACATCAGCAGCCACAGGCTTCGCTTCATTTTCTGCCCTCCTCTGCCGGAATAAATTCCACCTTCAGGAAGCGATCGCCGGGAACGGCGCTCACCCGTGCCGGGACCTGATCAATGCCGAGGCGCTGGCAGAGCACACCGTTCTGGTCAAAGTAAACACGGCTGTCCAGAGACTTCTGCATCTCCGGGATACTGCCCTGCACGAGGATAATTTTGCTCTCCAGTGTGGGCGGCGTCTGGCGTTTCATCCAGGCCACCTGCGCCGGATCATCGCCATTGATGAAATACAGCGTCTGGTTAAAAGGAACATACTGCAGCGGATTCATCACTTCACCCTGACGGGCAAACACCCGCCCTTCGTTATCCCGGATATCCGCAGCCAGTCTGACGGACGGGTCAAACAACCGGCTGCCGTATTTCTCCGTGCGTCCGATACCGGGCACGGCAGGGGGCCGCAGGCTGTTACGGATCACCCGCTCCTTAAAGGCATCCATTTTCCGGCCCATCTCACCGGACTGCTCCAGTGCCGTCAGGCGCTGCATGATCACCGTCAGCATGTCCGGCTCCTTTACCGGCCACAGATCGCCCCAGGTACCAAGATCGGCGGCGGCCACACTCTGCCCCCATATCAGCAGGGCAATCAGCCCCCGGCATCTCATGGTTCCGCCCTCATTCGCCGGGCAATATCCTGCTGGATTTCCCGGGTGATATCCGGTGCCCCCTGTACCACAGCAGGCGACACCAGAATGACCGCGTGGTGTTTCTGCTGCCACGCCTGCAGACTGGCTTCCAGTGCCATGTTAAAACGCGCTGAAAGGGCTTTTGACTGCGCTTCTGACAGTTGTTTCTGACTGGCGCTGTCAAAAAACGCATCCACGGTCTGCTTCATGTTGAAGGCGACAGTCACCGGTGCGTTCAGTCTGACAATGCCGTAACTGACGACTGTATTTATTGCCAGTACCCCTGCCAGCGCCAGCCACCACGAATGTCGTGATACCTTCTTTCTTCGGTCTTTTAATTTCACATCAGTACTCATAATAATGCCCCTGTTTTCTCTGTTTCCTCTTTGCGGTAATATGCTTCCCTGATTTTCAGGTAAGTTAAAAAGGTGCGTTTTATATGACGAAAAAAATCCTCTTATTTTCCCTGATTTTTATTTTTAGTATCACCGGCACTTTTTCTCTTATGATAAACGGCAAACAGAAAAAAAGTGCAGATAAAATCATTCCCGCAATCAACGCTAAATATAATAATAAATGGCTTACACACAGATTAATAAAAATGGACTATGATAATGGAACGGCTTTATCTGTTATTCAAAAAGCATGGAATAACACCGAACACTTCATCCTATCAGCCAGAGAAAAATGCCAGTCAGCCACAACCACTCTTGATTTTCTTTACTGCACAAATGCTCTGCTTGGCGATATGTTCCCTTATAAGGAATCCAATATGGTCAGCCCGGCATATGCCAGTCAGTTCTCTGATTGCGATCTGAATGTCTATCTTCTCATTGACGCAGCCAAAGAATCTGGCAGGCAGATTGAGATCATATTCGCCCCCTTCCACGCTTTTATTTCATATATTGATGATAATAATGTAAGAGCATACTGGGAAACAACTGCCAACAATAATAAAGGAACTGTTGCTGATTTAAATGATAATCACTTGTATCAAAAAACATTCAATAAATTCTATTATGTTCCTCGTAGTGAAAATTACATAGAATCACTCTACCCCGTACTTATTGCAAATAGTGTGGATTCAGCACATAAAAAGGAAATATACAACAATCTTAAGCCAGAAATAAAAAAAACACCATTAGCCTATGATCTGTACTACAGCATGAAAAATGAAATCTCGTCTCAGGATGCTGAACAGATTAATCTTTTGTTAAGAGAAGACATTACCTCATCAGATAAACAACTTCTTCTTACAGGATACTTCATTAAAAACGGCAATACAGAAGCAGCCCAAAAAATCATTGACAACATACAAGCAAAAAACTGTAAATCAGAATGCATTGGGTTTAAGAAGAAAGTGTACTGGTACTTTTTCCCATCATATCTGGTATCTCAATATGCATCGGAATTTGGCGTCACTCTGTCCCTTGAAGATATATATTATTATTACGCATTCAATATTATCATTATTCTGTCCATTTCCATTTTAATTTTGCCCAACAGCAGAGATAAGAACAAGAAAAGGCGTGATAACAATAAATAACAGAGCAGGCACTCCCCCATCCATAAGGAAACTCAGGGGGAGACTGCAGGTTACAGGCACCATGATATAGCATCCCGTCACGATCAAAGGGCGATGACGACACAGTTCTGTATATTCATATAACCCGGTTCGACCATATAAAGCCCTGACTAACAAAGACGGAGCAATCATAAACAAAACGCTTACAATGGCATAAATCATCAGCACATATTTTGTTTCTCTCAGAAATGGTGCCGGTGTATTTATTTCTGATTCAACGAAAAACTCATACCAGTACAGAAACAGGTAGCCACAGGCCACACCGTTAAGGATAAAAAATAAGACAATATCAGATACCTTTTTTATATGACAAAATTTCATATATCCCCCTTGTGACCTGCCATTAACTCCAGTTTCCGGTCATTCGTTCGCCAGACATTTCATGCTCTTTTAACCAGGCTTCCAGCGAAGCCATCTCCGGCCCTGATTTCTTCCACGCCAGCTGCCACACCGCCTCATGAATACTCAGCCCCTCTTTACGCTTCTGCTGTACAAACTCAAAATCCGGGCCGTCAGAGCTGTACATGGCACGGCTTAACGGGTCCACAAACAGACGGTGCCAGGAGGAGTGGTTTTCCACCTGCAGCAGGAAGGAACTGAACCACTGGTCTTTGGCCGCACCAAACTTGCCAATCATGTCCCGCTGCAGTGGCAGGAACTGGTCCGGGAATAACTGGTTATATTTCGCGAACTCCTTCGCACTCTGTTTGAGGATAATTTTGTAGGAGGAGTTACCCCATGCCGCACGGGCAGCACTGGAGGCCTTGTCAGAGTCAAAGTCGACGATGTTCTGTGTGATGGTGATATAGGCACCGGTATGGCGGCGACAGGTGCGGTAACCTTTTTGAATAAACTCACCGACTTTACGATTTTTGAAGTCCAGCAGACGCCAGCCTTCATCAATGACGTTCAGTTTTTTGAGAGTACGCGGCGTGCGGTACATCCTGTTCTCGATGTAGATAATCAGGGAGAACATCACCGCAACAAGCAGGGACGGACGGTCTTCCAGTCCCCCCAGCTCCAGCACCACCATTCTGGCATCATCCCGCAGGGACGGCTCATCAGAGTTAAAATACCGGCCATAAGTGCCGTTGGCAGTGTACTGGTCAAGCAGCACAATCATTTCATCCAGACGGCTGCGGATGGTCGGTGACTCGGCATACTGCTCGCTGTCACTGGCGTTTTTCAGGAAATTCACCACATCATCAATGCGCGCCTGATTCTTTTTGGCCAGCCAGGAGGCTTTGACCGCCTGCAGCAGCAGACCTTCATGCACTTCATCCAGGTTACCGTTGGGGCTGGCCATCACCGACAACTGGTCACGGACACGCTCCGCTGACTGGTCAATATCAGTGATGTTCGCAAACGGGTTAAAGCGCAGGGTTTCACCGTCCAGATATACGCCCCCCATGTTCTCACACAGAGACTTGTAGCCATCCCCCATGTCGAACACCACGGCAAAGCCCCCGGAGTCCAGCACGCTGCGGATAAGTGGCTGTATCAGTCCGGTTTTACCGGCCCCGGAGGTGCCACAGACCGCCATGTTGTAGTTGGTGTTATTCATCCCCTTAAAGAAGATATCGATAAACGCCAGCTGGTTACGGTAGGTGGGCGCCAGCAGACCTGCCGGTGTCAGGGGATTATCCGCCACTAACGGCATCAGGTTGGCCACATTAAAGCTCTCTGCGCGCTGAACCACACCGGCCTCTTTCAGCTGTTTAAACAGCCCTTTCCCGGCCATAAAGGGCAGGCAGGTCAGGAAATTGCGCATGTGGTTAAAGCGCGGTGAAATCAGCTCAAAACCGTTTTTACGGAAGCTGTTCAGGATGTCCTGCTCCACTTCCAGTGCCGTTTCATTATTGTCCTTGCAGAAGGCTGTGATGTTGAGGAAGTAGGACACGACAGAAGACTGACCGGAGCCCAGCCGCTGGCGCAGTTCCCCCCACTCCTTCGCCTCCTTTTCAACTGACGGAAACCATTTGGCATAGGAGGTCTTCGACTTCTTCTCCAGGTCCATGTACTTCAGGTTGGCTTCGCTGTGGGTTTTCACCTGGTCTTCCACCACCAGAGTCAGCGTCAGGATGAACGGGCAGGAAATGGACATTTCCGGGTTCAGCAGATTGCTGTAGTTGTCGGCCATGTTCCACAGGAAGGCGATTTCCGGGTTACGGGCCAGATGGAAATTCAGGATGCGGGCCGTGCTGTTCCTGCCGTTCTCACGCAGGCCCAGCGTCAGGTAATCAGCCCGGGCTTTCAGGTCAAAACTGTCCTCCACACACTGATAATTCAGATCAGAATACGGGTCCAGCTGACGTCTTTTCGGGTACAGAGAGTCCGGATTATGGTTAATCATCTCCCCGACAATCTCGATGAAAGCCTGTGCATCCACTGTCTGTGTGGTAATTTTTGCGCCGTGAAAAGAGGCACGGATGATTTTCACCAGATTTTCCATTTCCAGAATATCAGCCCGGCTTTTTTTCTTCGAGGGAGAACAGTACGAGATAAACACCCGGTAATGGCGCAGGGTCAGGGGCAGATTCATCCCCTCCGGCAGCGGGAACTGTGTCGCTGCCGCTTTCATATAATAGGCACGGGTAATGGCGTTAAACCGTTCAGCCTGTTCACCTGACCAGGAGAACTCACGCAGCCCGTATTCAATCCTGTCACCAACCAGCTGACTGGACATCAGATGGATACACAACGGAATACCGCGCGGCAGTTTGGTGCGCAGCATATGATCGAGAGCCTCCACAATGGACTCATTCGCACCATTGATGGGAATGGCTTCCAGCATAAAGCCCATCGTGGTGTCATTCATGAACAGGCCGGACTCCTGGTTGTAATCACGGTACGGCAGCAGACGGCTGAACTGCGGGAAGCTCATCTCACCGAGGATCTGATTAGCCTGAGAGGATTCATCTGGTAATTTAAGCGCAGTCAGCAGTGAATTAACCGCCTGAGTGACGGTCTCAAGTGGGTTTTTACTCATATGAGTATTCCTTAGTGCGTTTAAAAAAGGAAAATATCAGTCTGTGGGCCGTGGATATATCACGCAGTGCCATTCTTAAAACCACAGCACAAATAAGAGATGGAGGCTTTTAACAGGAAAACAGGATTAACGTTCCTTTACTGAATGAGCATCATTTAATGCCTGAAGTTGTTTTTCGCGAATCTTATTGCGCTCATTTTCTCTTACCCGTTTCACCTCTGCCATTTCGTTTCTTTTTCTACATTCTGATGCAATTTTATTTGCCTTACCAAGACTTAAAGGTTCAGGCTGATAATCAGAGGTGTCAGACTTAATGGCGTCCTTAAATGCTTCTGCTGCACAGGGGGTATCCTGTGTAATCTCTGTCAGTTGTTCTGGTGTTGCAGGTTGTTGCTCAAGGTAATCATTGTAAAAAAGACCACATATCAACATAGCCATAACGCCAACAAATATAAAAACCAGAACAGACTTTAAATATATCGACTTCATTTCATTTTAGCCTTATATAATTCCCACTATCGGATATACCCCTCATACTGAGCTACTGGCACATTAACGATGACTCCGGCACAGTCCAGTTTATTAATCGGTTCATCTATCGAGAATGACAGGCTTCTGAAAACAACATGCGTAATAAAAGCAACAAACACGGTAAATACATAACAATCAATGTGCTGCCTCTGTTGACCCACAGACTGAACTTTTCAGGGATAGCACGCTTCGACCTTTTATCCCCTGTGCTGCTTATTTGAAATTCATGTAAGTTTTGTTAATGCAGGTCATCGGCCTTTCTGTTCATCCTTCCCCCATCCGACAAAAGGAATAATTCAAAAAATAAAACATATAAAAGATAACTGTGGATGTAAAAGAACCAGTTATTACTGATAACGTCAAATCAGGAGAACCGACCCACATATTATTATCTTTAAACACCATGAAAGAAAATAAAGAACTAAGACCTACAAGTCCAAGCAACATTAAAATATAGGCGAGCGTATCTTTTATAAAAACACAAATAATCACATAACCGTAACCACAGACAATGATAGCCATTGCATAAAACAGCCGCAGATTATCCTCAAGACTTAACAGGTACTCAGTCATTTATCTACCCTCAATCAATGTTCCCATCTTGTTTTAACTTCAATACACTCCCCTGTATTCCCGACGCCCCTGTCTCCGTGTGCTTCGATTGTCCGAAGAACCTGCACGCATACGTCCGTATTTGGCATAGGGGTAACATTCCAGCTTCCGCCACCGTTAATATTTTTTTATCAGCACAAGAAAAATAAAGGTATGCATTCTTTATTACCTCCGGTTAAATGTTAATCACTGAATATTCATTCAGATTTACTCTCTTCAGTAAACTTCCGGATGGTATCCTGTTCACGCTGACGGGTGGCAGACGCCTGCATTGCATCCACTTTCTCCTGCCAGAGACGCCGGATATCCTTTTCATCCCGACCAGTCAGTTTTTTACCGGACAGCAGACGGTTAAGCAGTTCCTGTCTCGCATCCGGTACGTCTTCAGTCAGACGCATAAGCTGAAGCAGGCTCTGACGGCTGAGGACCATGAGTGATTCTGGCAGGAGGGTGAAGAAGCAAATAAAAAAGCATACCGCACCACAGCAGGCAAGGACCGCAAACAGGATTTTCAGATATATACCATCAACGCCGAACGCAGCAATAATACAGGGAATCCATGCAATACACACACAAGACGCCAGGATGTTATCTATTCGGTTATGTCTGCGATATATCTGTTGATGTTCATCCAGAATAGAATCTATTTTTTCAGTTTCTGATTTATGCATAGTGTTTCCTCTGCCTTTCCTGATACGCCTGACATTCAACACATAACGTCACACAGGGAAATATTTTCCGCCGGGCTTCCGGAATAGGATTTCCGCATGCTTCACAGAGATAAACAGGAATACCATGAGCATTTATTTTCTGGCGTATCCGGTTTATTCCTGTCATGGTCAGTTGTTCTGTTACTGAATATGCTTCATCGGCTTCATCACTCACGGAATATTCCTCCCGACATGTTCTGACACGCTACCGCCCATCCCTTTTCACGCACAGGGCACTCGTTTTACAGGCAGATTTTGAATACAGAAAGCCCGCCGGCATTGCCGGCTGATATACAACTTCAGGGCCAGTTAATTAATACGTGGTTTTCCCCACGCAGACGGTTTAATAACAAAAAACACGCTGGATGGCTGATGATAAACATCCTGATTATCAATATAAGGCGCTATCCATAATGCTGCCGTCTGCTCACCCGTTCTTAGCGGACGAGGAGGTGTTACCGGCGCAACTGAACTGACCGGAACAACCGTTTTCACTTCCCGGGCAGCGGTAAACAGCGGGCGTGGTGCCAGCAGTTTCTGCTCAGGAAGTGCCGTCACCGCAGGTCTGCTGCCGGACGGAGTGGTCGCGGTGACGGTCTGTACCGGCATTGTCCGGAAGTTCCCTTCAGCCAGGCGCGGCAGTGATGCCGCAACCGGCTTTGCCTCTGAGGTCTGCTCCAGTTTTTTGGCTTTCTCATTAGCCTGCTCCATCGTCATACAGGTATCTGATGTGGTGGCGTTACACTCAAATTCCGTATTAGTTCCGGCACAGCCAGAAAGTAATAACGTCCCCAGCAGAGAAATAAATAAAGAAATCTTTTTCATTGCCCTTCTCCTTTTTTATTATTCCCCACAACAGCAGAAATTAACTCTGCTGTCAGATTTGTTTTCCCTGCACAGGGTTGTCCGAAGACTACTGTATTTCCCGGAGAAGAAAATAAGCTCATCGACATACCCTTCTTCATCACACCGACAGCTGCCATATTAAAATTGTGCGGCAATGATTCAGAACCGAATTCCTTCAGTGCAGGAAGTACGATTCTTGTGGTGCAGTTACTGAGAACAGCATTCATAAAATCATCTGATACGCTTTTATCCGGTACAGAGCGTGCAGTAATAATATTAATATTACGCATGTTCATTTTTATCTCCGTTGTTTCTGTTTGTCCTGTCATCAGGGAAATAAACACGGCATTTCCTGATTTTTTCCGACAGAGAAGAATCTTCCGTATAAACTTCCTTCAGATATTCATCTGCAGTTGCCACCCGGACACATTTCATTTTTCCGGGTCGCACAGGATATTTTCCGGAGATCACCGCCAGCGAAACATACATCAGGGCCAGCGTTGCCCATAATGCGGTGACCAGTTGCATCAGAGACCGATCAGTCTCCCTAGCATATTCTGCAGCATCCCCCCGGCGAAAACCGCACGTTACAGACGGAGGCATCGCTAAATCGGAACCAAAACTGTTCGAGCAGTATCGGACCGGATACAGCCCGGCTGGCGTTCTGTCCCTTACATACTCGATCTCCTGAACCAGCAATTTTCCCGGTGTGGTGTTGTCCTTCCATAAAACCAGTAACGCCAGCAGAGCCATTGTGGCCAGCGGCAGAATGACGGCGTATTTCAGACACCAGAACAACCAACACAGGCCCCGGACAACAACATACCGGGTGGCATGGCATATCTGACGAAGTGACATATTATTTGCCATCGTTGCCCCCTCCCTGGCTGCCGGACATAAACTGCTGCGGATTCAGGTTGCCCAGCTGCTTCAGCATCTGGTCAGTATTAAAGCCGTTAAGATGACTTTCAGCCGATGGCGGAACAGGAACCGGACTTTCCGGATTGTCTTCTTCCGCTCTGCTCTGCGTGCGTTCCAGCGCCATCTCTTCCACGGTTTTCAGCTGGAAGCCGTCCTGGAACACCACGGTCACTTCGTTGCCCGCACCAATCGGTATCACCGGGTGATACTGTTCGGCACGTTTGATGTAGTAGTCACTGAGCGTCTGTGCGGCTTTCGATGCGCCGCCACCGATACCCATTTTCAGGACATCACCAGCCCCGTAAGCGGCTGTGGCACCCAGCCCGACAGCCGGCTGGGAGGCGCGCTCCATTCCCTGACCGATACCGTCAACAAATCCCGCGCCCCATGCCCAGCCGAGGATTTTGCCGTTACGCATCACCACTTCGCCCTTGATACCGTTTTTACCCCGGAAGCTGACATGCCCCTTAATCGGCATATCAATAGTTTTGCCGTCCTTCAGGCAACTGATATTGCGGATGCGTACAATGGCACGCTCACTGGACACATCCCCCCAGGCTTCCAGACCCACAAAACATCCCGTTGCGTCATACGTCTTGCTGTTCGGCATTTCCACCAGGCCGGTGATACGCAGCTGCATCGGCACCGTGGATTCATTACCGGTGACAGAGGCATTGGCATCCGCCCCTTCAATCAGCATGGCTTTCGCAAAACTTCCTGACGGAATGTACGGCAGTGATGGTCCCTGTTTTCCCTCATTACGGGTAAACACCTTACGCTGTATCCGGTTAGGCACCGGCACAGACTGGTACGTCACCTGTGGTGGTGGCGTGACACCATTCCCGGGATAAAACGCCGTCGGCGGTGGAACAGCAACGCTGCCCTGCGGCGGGAAGGATACGGGGGTGTTTCCTGGCTGTGGTTCGCCTTCCGGGCCGGGCGGTGAGGCAGGCATCTGCGGTACAGGCTCACCGGTCGCCGTGACGGGATTAGCACCCAGGGCTTTTACCTGCTCTGCCAGGGCGGCATTGTCCTGTCCCAGCTTTTCAATACGACGCTGGTCATCACCGCGCTGTTTGTTCAGAACATCCAGCTCACGACGGATTTCCTCATACTGCTTCTGCATCTGCGCTGCCGTCACCTGCATCTCTGTGGTGGCATGCTGACGCACCTTGTCATCAAAGGTCGTATCCACCACACCGGTCATATCCGGCACAGGCTCCTGTTCAGCCACCGCCTCACCGTTACCGGACATGTCCACATCAGACAGATACAGTGCACCACCAATCGCGGAGGCTGCACCGACAACCACAATCCCCAGCCACAGGTACTGCTTGCGTTTCACAATGGTGTTGATACTGGCCATCAGTTGCCCTCCCCGTCACGGATGACATACACATCCATGCGCGCACCTGCCAGTAACTGGCTGGCAGGCTGGCTGAACATCACGGCACGGGTTCCCGGCTGCCAGAAATCACTTTCCCGGATATTCAGGGCAGACAGCGTTTTATTTTCCACGGTAAAGCGGACCATCTTCAGGTGATTCCCCGTCCATACGGCATCTGCCACTGAAGACAGCCCCGCCGGGGCCTGCAGGGTTTCCTTTGTCACCGGGACCTGATACCAGCCTGCGGGTAATTTTCCGCCACGGACGGCCTGGCTGATGGTCACAAGCAGGGATTCGTAAGGCGTGGACGTTTCCCACGCACCGGCTTCTTCTCCGGTTCCGCGCAGGTCACTGACCAGCTGAATGGTACGCCCCGCGCCTTCACGGGGAACGGCCTGAATGGAAAGATTCAGACCACGCTCTGTTTCCAGAATGAACGTAAAGGGCTTTTTGTTGACGGTGGCCACCACCACACCGCCGGAGGCGGTCTGCTCATTATTGGTCAGGGCACCATCCAGACTGTTCACGGCGATAATCCGGTCACCGGGAACGGTAAACAGATTCGGGCTGGTATTGCTGATGGCAATACTGGCCTGACCACCGTTCACCATTGGCACCACGGTGGGGGCCAGCGTACCGGCTCCGGCCATCACGCTGCAGGAAAAAAACAGGCCGCCGAATATTATTGCTGTATTATTTTTTCTCATCGTCTGTTTCCCCGAAATTATCCAGCCAGGTCACCCCGTTTTCCCGCTTCAGAATAAGGATGTAATGTTTGATATCAGTGAAAGGTTTTGAATCACCAATCCAGGTTTTAAGCACACCACGAATTTCCACACGGCCATACTGAGGCCAGACACGAACACTGGTCTGGAAAAAGGCTGAGTTCACGTTATCGTTTTTAATACGCTTCGCTTCTTCAGCCAGAATAACTTTCATCTGGTTCTGTGCGCCCGGGCGGATATATTGCAGAAGCGCCTGATGTGAGGCATCGACGGTTTCTGATGACACATTCAGACGGAGGGCAATAAATGACAGCGCCATCTGCTGTAAATAAGAGGCATCGGCACTGTTCTGCGACACGGCAAAGGGGGCATTAAACGCCATTGGCGTCACGGCAGTGCGTTGCTCATTCTGAAGACGGTAGTTATTCACCCCCTGAATGACGTTAACAGAGAGGCTGAGAACAATAAGCACTGACATAAATATAAAGGCGATGGCCATTACACGACTGGTACTTAAACGGGCACCGTGTTCCATATAACAATCCTGGTATCAGTTCTATTTAATCCACTGCCGGAAACACGAATCGGGAACATTATGAAAAATACCGCGCAGCAGGGCTGTTGGCATATACCAGTAAATCAGGTCACGTAACCAGGAACTGCCCCGCCCTTTTTTCAGTTTTTTAATCCCGAAATAAACCAGAACCGCTGCACCAATACCGAACAGATATTTCGATGTTGTGATACCCCAGCCAATACAGATTGCTGCGGGGATCAGTTCATCCAGTGGCAGGCCAAACCAGCGGCTCTGGTTGGTCAGTGTTTCCGGGAAACGATATTTCTTAAGTTTATTCTCGTCTCCCGACATCGTTTTATTTCCTGTCAGAGGCCAACGACGGCCATACCCACAGCAATAAATACAGAGATGATGGCAAAACCGGCCAGGAACTTGACGTTTTTGGTCATCATGTACATGACCGCACCGACCAGAACTTCAGCCAGAACAACCCATTTAACAACACTGGAGTCCTTACCGAAGGTCGCCTTAACCGTGGTGTTACCGCTTGCCATCAGGTCCTGCCCACTGCTGCCAGCGGCCATCGCCAGCTGCGGGAAGAACATCATCAGAACAGCAGCCGGGATCACAGCGCGAGCCAGGCGAAGCATATTCAGACGAGTGAATTTGGAAAAAAACGACTTCTTTTTGACGGGCGCAGAAGCACCCTGAACACTTAAAACGGCGTCCATATGATTCCTCTGTTTAATATTGATAGTAAAAAATAAAACTCTTTATATATCGTCTATGTCTTCAGCTTCCTCCTTTACTAAAGATGAATTATAAAAGTCGGGAAAACGATTGAGATGATCTTTTAGTCTAATGAACACCTCATTAGTTTTTGTTCTTCCGCTACGATCCCTGGCTGCTAAAAGTTTCTGATTAGTTGTCTCATCCAGTATTAATAAGACTTTGTTACCTGGTGCGGCTCTGGTTCTCCCTCTGCTCACGTTCCCTCCGCATAATTACTTGAGATAATAAAACATAATCATATAAATCATCTTTAATGAAAACAAAAATAGAGTAAATTATATTAACAAAAACGGGAACCAATGGTTCCCGTAAAGTAACAATAAGTTAACAGCTTATCTCCCCAATATTTCTTTTACTTTAGCATATAAAGGAAGTATCTTTTCCGTTCTAATCATTTCATCCAACCAAAGATCTCTAGAACTAAATCCATATCGTTTAAATAATTTCATGGTTTTCTTCTTTGATTTAGACACAGTGATGTTCATCTTTGCTGATGAATAATGATGGCTAAACCCTATCAGATATGGCTCAATGCCTACATATTCATCAGAGGGTACAATTAATTCATTGGAGTATTTAGACACAACAAATGATGACAGATTATCATTTGCTACCCAAATAAACCTCCAGATGAAGAAATAGCCGCATGGTGTGATAACACTTTCTATGGTCACACTCCATAACACATTATTAAGTAATATGTCATTATTACAATTTACACCATAAATAGAAGAGCATGATTCAATCTCTGCTCTGGATAACTGTAATTTACATTCCAACGTTAAACTATCAAACCATTCATCACATGAATTAAATGACGATCTGATAAGTTTTTCAAAGCAGTTATTTTCCTTAATAAAAGAACCATCCTCGAAGCGGACACATACAGGATATTTTAAAAACGAAATAGCCTCTCCAAGACTATGAGGGAAATGCAATTGACTGATGAGTGCTCTTTCTCTACGATCCATCGCACACATAGGAACCTCCTCTAAGGATTCTATGGACAGTCGATGCAGGGAGCAGCCACTCCCTGCATCGGCGATTTTCAGTTTCAATTTTTAACGTGGCATTAACCACGTAATCAATATACTAATTATTCTGATTATTGTCATCAGTTTGAACCATAAAAAACTCTGATATTTGAACAAAGTCAAAATTTATTTCCCTTTATTCATCATCATTTTTTGGAAAGAACCTTTCCATCTCAACCGACACCTTCTCTCTGATATCTTCAACCATATTGGAATATTCAAACTTCGGGTTTCCGGAAACATGAGGGCTAAGAGACTCAATACCTAAAATCTTTGCCACCGTTGACTGCGTTTTTACAACACATTCAAGAAGAAGTTTATTAAACTCTGCCTGATTAAATGCTGATTCTTTACGCTCCATCTGAGCTTCATATACACGAAGCCCTAACTCAAGAAGCATTGAAGCTGTTGCTGAAAAACTGACATCTTTTTCTCTCGCCCCCTCCTGTCGACGTTTTTCAATAATCGCATTTATTTTTTCATAAGCATCATTGCTGATATACAGGTTCACCTTAGCCATTAGAGATTACCTTTTTTAAACATAAAACAAAGTTAATTTCGAAACACTAAAATTCACAATGAAAACAGGAACGCACCGCTAGCAGCGCCCCTAGCGGTATCCTATAAAAAAACACACCGCGCCGCTAGCAGCACCCCTAATATAAAACAATGTTTTTTATAAAAATAGTCAGTACCACCCCTACAAAGCGGTGCAGACACGGTGCCATAGCCGCGCCTGCACCGCTGTTTTAAATAAATCTGATTTAAACAATATAAATTCATGAATATAAGCACATGATATTAAAATCAAATCAGCAAAAACTTGTTTTTGCGTGGGGTGTGGTGCTTTTGGTGGTGAGAACCACCAACTAGTTGAGCCTTATTGTGGAGTAGGTTAAATTATTTCCGGATAATGTCACCAGAGGTGAAAAAATGAAAAAGTGGATGTTAGCAATATGCCTGATGTTTATAAATGTGATCTGCGAAGCCGCCGATTGTTTTGATCTTGCAGGTCGGGATTACAAAATAGACCCGGATTTACTGAGAGCAATATCATGGAAAGAATCCCGTTACCGGGTTAATGCCATTGGTATTAATCCGGTAACGGGATATGGCAGCGGATTGATGCAAGTAGACTCCCAGCATTTTAACGAACTGGCCCGCTACGGAATAAAGCCAGAACATCTGACAACAGATCCCTGCATGAACATTTATACCGGTGCCTATTATCTGGCAATAGCATTTAAAAAATGGGGCGTATCCTGGGAAGCCGTTGGTGCATACAATGCCGGATTCAAAAAGAGTGAACGCCAGAACCGGAGGCGTCTTGCTTATGCATCAGACGTTTACCGGATTTATACCGGGATAAAGAGCAGTAAAGGCATCCGGGTTCCGACCACGAAGAAATCACTTCCCCAAATTAACAGTGTGCAGAACAATTAATATTGTATACATTGTCAAATACCGATTATGCCGCGACAGCGGCATGGAAGGCCACACACAAAAATATCATATGAGTGATAATGCTGACTGGCCGAAGCCCCGCAAAGCGGGAACCCATCTTATATATATCCGGTAACTGCGCAGCCTCCTGCCAGACCATTTTTCGCGGGCACAATATTTACAGACTACCGAAAAGCCAGTTGATGAAATTGAGGCATATCAGACGACACAGCAATGCCGCAGGATGATAATATAAGTAAAGCCCCGAAAATTTTTCGGGGCTTTACTTATATTATCATGACTTCCACTCCCTGAACTGTTCGGCAATCATCCATAATGCTTTGTTGATTCGGATATCACCGTCAATGCCTGTAATGGCTCTTGTTCTGGTATTTTTACCGGAGGCACTTCGCCCCGATAATCCACCTTTTATCATATTCTCCTGAACCCGCTGCCAGGTCGTCCAGAGATCGTTCTGTTTATCCTCCCAACGGCGGGGAGTAATTATTTGTTCAGGCGTCACAGGCGTTTTATTTTCATCTTCATACCTGACCATCAATGCAGCTCTGCCAAATAAATGTTGTTCGTCACTGTTAAGATGTATCTCTTTCATTGTCTCCATATTTTCAGTGACTTTATCAAAGACACCGAGCACTTCATACGCTCCCTCAATAACCTGCCCGACAATATCACCTTTATGTGGGACGCGGATTTCGCCAAAATTATTCCCGCACACCAGGCCATTTGTGCAGACAAAACGAAAAATTCCGGGGATCATCTGATAACTGGATGAACCATCATGTGAATTAAGCAGGATAATTTCAGGAACTTCTTTCCCGTTAATATGCCCTTCCCTGCGAAGACGTAACATATGTTTACTGTATTCGCGGCGTCCCAAATCACGAACCCGACTCTGACAGGCAAAGAACGGCTGGAAACCTTCATCACGTAACTTATTGATGATATTGATGGTTGGGATATATGTATAACGCTCACTCCGGGATTCATGTTTATCACCAGAAAAGACAGATGGAACAAACTGCATTAATTCGTCATCCGTTAACGGGCGCTCACGGCGAATAGAATTATATCGACCAAAACGGGAAGCTAATCGCATAACAGCAACTCCTTTATGAAGGCATAAAATTAATAAAAATTTTTTCGCTTAATATCATCCCCCCTCGGTTATCGTTAACAAAAAGACAACAATTCCGAGGGGAAGGGCCATCAAATCAGGTCAGTTCGGGACTGACCAACCTGCCGGGTGAAAAGCAGTAACAGCGCGATCAACTCATCAGCGTTTTTTCTGACAAGAGGAGTATGATTCTCCAGGCTATCCAGTAAGTCATGCAGCTCATTATTGACCTGGTGGAGCACCTTAAAGAGTGCACCAGAATCCCGGCAGCTCTGATATGCAAGATTTGCCTGAACAGCACGATTCTGCATGATCCCGATCTGTGCGATTGCGTCTTTCTGCTGATCGCCTGTTGGCTGATAAGTGGTGTTAAAAGAAAATGCGCTCATAATTCCTCCTGTATCTGATGTTTTCAGCCCCCATCATCTGTTGAGTTTCGGGAGCCGCGGTTTTGACGTT